>Ga0222695_1000018_pt1 | contig 122408 bp, 93 predicted proteins | sample AntAcemetage1398_FD_179834 | JGI IMG/M metagenome (GOLD analysis project Ga0222695, IMG submission 179834) | Saline water microbial communities from Ace Lake, Antarctica - #1398 | ecosystem: Environmental > Aquatic > Non-marine Saline and Alkaline > Saline | place: Antarctica: Ace Lake...
AAAGGTACAAAGGAATTACACCTTTTTGTGCAAGGAGCGTATCATCCTTAACAAGAAACGCTTTCTCAAGATCCTTTATCTGTTTTCTTTTTTTATTATTTCCACCAACTTCAAAGGTGTAATCCCCAATCACAAAATCGCCCTGATTTGTATAGTGAGGAGTAAAACCTGCGTTTTTTGCCATTGAAAAAACAAAGGATTCTCTCAATGCACCTTTTTCAATGGGATATCCGGTTTCTTTAGCAAGAGTAACATACAAAGAGCTGTTATTCAGATAGTATTTGACAGGTTTTCTCAACATTTTGTGCCCGCCCGAATTATAGGAAAGAGTCACAACAAGACCCGTGTCTGTCAATATTTCAAGATAACCAGACACTGTTTTATCGTCAACCTTTAAAGACTGCGCAAGGTTATGGATACTAAATTGTCCGGGAGGATTTGTTGCCAGGAACATCAGTATTTTTTTGAAAAGAGATAGATTCTGTGTTTTAAGATTATAAAAACCTGCTATATCTGTCTGGATAGTCTTATCAATAATTGACAGCAATTTACCGGAAAAACCTTCAAGATTCTCAAGAAAGAAAGGATAGTATCCATGTTCTAGATATTCTTTAAACAGTCCGGAAATTTTCGGGATTGCAGATAACTCGGCTGAAATTTCTTTCGAATTTATAACAATATCTTCAAACGAGAATGGAGCTGTATGATAAACCTTTCTCATTGAAAGATATTCCCGAAATGAAACACCTTCCATTTTCAACAAAACTGCTCTTCTTGAAAGATCATACTCCCCTTTTATCAAGTCAAGCATTGAACTTCCTGAAAAAACTATCCTGATTTCCGGAAAAGAATCATAAATATTTTTAAGTTCCTGACTCCATCCCTTATACCTGTGTATTTCATCAATAAAGAAAAGGTTGGTGCCCTCTTCAAGAAACTGTTTTTCAATATAATCGTAAAGACGGTATTCACTGAAATAGATATGATCAGCCGAAAAATAAAGTGCACCCTTTGCATCTTCAGTGTTTTCTTTGAGATACTGAAGCATCATCGTTGTTTTTCCAACACCTCGCGGCCCCGCAATTCCCACGATTCGTTCATTTGGAAAAAGCTTGTCAAAAAGATATCGATGTGTTTTCACATTCATATCTCTAATAAGTCTGATCTGGATTTGTTTAAATTGCGTCATATTTAGACTCCACTCCAAATTTTAATCATCTTTTTTAGAGTGTACTCCAAATTAAAGCGTTGTCAAGATGGCAATAAAGCCCTAAGATTTCTTTTTTTTCTTCTTCGGTTTCGGTTCGGGAACTTCTAAAGTTGTTATCTTTATCAGCTCACTGAACCATTCCCTGTCTTCAATACCATCCTCGATAAGAAAATAGTCCTTAGCACCCTTATATGGAGGAGCTTCAAGAACATCCCCGATGAAATCTCGACCCGTTTTTGTAGGTTTGAGAAAAAACTGATTGTCGCAAACAAGTGCGATAACTTTTCCGTCACAGTATACTGCATATTCACCGAACATTTTCCGAAACGAAACAATTCCGGCATCTTCAATGTTTTCAAGGATGTAATCTATGAATTCAAGGGTTGTTGACATGGTTATTTCACTCTTTTATTTTCAGTTTCAATTAGTTTTTTCAATCTTTTAAAAGTAGCGGTCGTTTTGCCTTTTCCTCCAGTGTAATCATAATAATTTCCTACAAAAGTTTCGAAACATCCAGACCTATTTAGTCTATTTATTATAGAATCAACCTCATTTTCTGGAACACCCAAGTTTTTAATATCACCCACAAAACTTTCCCAAAATCTCGTGGCTCTCTTAAGTTCATTTCCATTATCTGTGTCCAAAAGAGGATTCTCAGATTCATATTCTTCTAACTTTATTAATATCTGAAACTCTCTTAAAGACAACTCATCCAAAATTTTTAAATATTCTTCAAATTCATCAATGCTGGAATAATTTCCAGCTCTTATTGTCGATTTAAGTAGTCTTGAAAACATTTCGTTTTTTTCTTGACGACGTGAATTCAGTGCAGCTTTTAATGTCGAAAAGTAACAATGCAGAAAGTTTTCTGATTCAACGAGCTCGGGAGATAGTTTAATGCTTCCACTGTTTAATTCATCAAAAAATATTTTCAATCTCTTTTGCTTAATATTATCGATATAAGTGGAAAGCGCGACATCAATTCCAGATCCAACTCCAAAAGGGACAAGTTGAATAAGAGATCTGATTAAAGAATTTTTTAAATAATGTTTTTTAAGGTTTTCTATTACATCCATAATCGTTTAACACCCTTAAACTATAACATCATTAAGAAAAGCAACATTTGTTGTACTAATATTTTTCAATACTCGTTTCATTATAGATTCTGAAACACCTGGATTGCTTTTATAAGAATATTCTAAATCAGTAAGTAATCCTAAAAGAGCAATACCTCCCCACGATTCAAGAAACCAACCAGATTTCTTCCCCACATTTGGATCATCGCCGTATAAATTTAATTCTTTATGTTTAACGAGCTTTATAAAACCATAATCAAGAGTACATATTCCATCTATTTGATGTTCTAAAGGCGTTTTATTCTTCGAATAGAATTCGTTTATTTTTTTTGTAATGTCTTTTGGTTCGAATGATTTACCCGAAAAAATATAAAATGGAATATATTTTGAATGTTCAACAATATGTTTTGGCACAGATCCAAATATTATTGCAGATTTACTGCGTTTAATCTTTTTAAGTGTAATACCTTGTTTAAGTGCTCTGTATAATTCATCAGTTCTTTTTAGATCCGGTTTTACTTCAATTGCAGCATCGCATCCATCAGCAAAAATTAATCTAAATTTTCCTCTTGAATCTATTAAATTTGGATGTGCAGGGTTGAGAATTAAACAATCAATTGAAGCAGATTGATTCCCATCCATTCCAGTGATCTTACCTTTGGATATAATATGATTTTTTGGATAAAATCTCTGTAAAAAATCTTGTATCGCATTTTCCCTAAAATCTGAAATTTCTTGTGGAGTTCCTTCTCCTTGTTTTGATGAGAGCTTAAATTCATCAATAATGTTCTGACCTTCTTTTTTAATAATATCCAACAGTGTGTCCATTATTTCTCCTCATTATTTTCCAATCTCCAAAAAATAATAAACTTCTAACATCCTTTTGTCAAAAACAACCTTATTCTAAAACTTGAAAAATCCTGTTTTTACTGCCTAAATTACAGACAAACTTTAAAGATAAGAACTACTATCTCCCTGCAAAAGTATCTTTATGGAAAAGTGTTTTAGGGCAATTAGCAGGAAAAGTAATATTTAAGATGATATGATTTTAAAAGGATCTCTTGTTTTGAATTAGGTTTTAGAGTTTTTTAGAGAACTATAAGTGAACAACCGTCAGACTTTTTGCTTGTAGTTGTATCAGGAATTTCTTCTGATTCACTTGTTTCTTCATCACTTGTTTCTATGTCGGAGTCTGCATCAGTCATTTCTTCATCTGATGTTTCGCCACCGATCTTTACACATACTGAATCTTTACATTCTGCACCTTCGTCATAACAATCTGCATCAGCTTCACAAGGCATTGAACATACATCTTCTTTTCCATCATATTGTTCATGACATTTCATTGTCATCATTCCACCGAAACTTCTGCAGTCTGCATCAGATTCACAGGCTGGAAGACAGATGTCGTATGCACCCTGACCACCGAACTCAACTGTTACACACTGTGCACCATTATCTCCGCACTGAGCATCACTGCTACACATAACCATGCAGAATCCACCAGGGATCTGAGTGATACACATTGCGCTATATAGACAACCTTCGTCAGATTCACATTCACCACCCGGCTCTGAAGGATTTCTCTTACATTCCTTATCATCATTACAGTAAGAACCTTCAGCACAGTCTTCGTCACTGTCACAGGCCGGAAAACATTTTCCAAGAACATCATCATTACATCTGAAACCTTCAGGACATGAATTCTCATCATTACATTCAAGAAAACAGTTCACATCAGTCTGGGCATCAGAATACTGTCCAGTTCCATCAGGACATGCGAAGTTGTCATTTTTAATAGTACAGTATCCGCTTGTGAAGTTATAAGCCTTATATTCACCTGTAAGACATTCAACATCCGCTTCAGCAAAATCAGCATTCGTACAATCAGTATCTGCTGTACACGCAACACCAACATTTGTGATATCCTTATTGAAACCTTCATCAACAAAACCGTCACAGTTATCATCTATATTGTTGTCAATTTCTTCCGTTTTCGTTTCACACATTTCCATTCCGGCGGCAAGTCTTGCAGCTTTAAGAAGATTAACTCTTCCGTAACCAAACTTAACACTATGATCATTTCCATCCCAGAAACCTGTTTCAGGATTGATCTTGTCAGAACTGTTGTAAAGTATTTCAACACCTTCTTCAAGTGTGAGTTTAGGATTGACAGAAAAGATCAATCCGAAAAAACCTGTAACAACCGGACATGCTGAAGATGTTCCGCTGAACTGATTTGTATAGTCATCATCAAGATCACCATATCCCACAAGATAACTTGTTGCAATACCAATAAGAGGATTCATTGAAAGTGAAGGAGCAATTACATCAAGAGTTTCACTATAATTTGAGTAAGCAACTCTTGTATCCCATGCTGAAGAAGCACCAACACTGATAACTTTTGCTTCAACATCCTCACCATCTCTTTTAAATGAGAATTTCTTGTCAAGAAGCTTGTAGTAAGCTGCGTCAATGCCATCATTACCACTTGCGTATACAATAGCTCCACCAAGTCCGCCTCTTCCATTTTCAAGAAAATTCTGGTGACTTTCTATTTCACCTGTTGTTACAGGGACATCACCCATTCCAGCCATCGGACCGAAAGAACAGTTAATAGCAACTATTAAAGGATCATCAACATACTTCTGGTAAGTTTTTTTGAGCTGATCATCATCAACACCACTGCCAGCACCACCTTCCATATATGTTACAGGATAAATTCCACACCAGGGACAGATACCGGCAGTACCGATCTCATTTCCTTCTGCAGCAGAAACACCTGCACAGTCAGTTCCGTGTGAGTAACCGCCAGTTCCATATATGCTGCTCTCATCAATTTCACCCGGATCGCCACCTTCACGGTCGTGAACCATATTCCATCCGGTATCCAGCTTATTCTTAAGATCAGGATGTTCAGGATCGACACCACTATCCATAATAGCAACCTTCATAATGTCAAAATCCGCAAAAGCTGCATCTTCAGCTTCGATCTGATTGTATATCCATTCAATAGCCTGTTCAAAACGAACATCTGCATTTTCAAGTGTGGGTATTTCCTTGATTTTCCCGACATCGTCATAACCCATTCCTTTACCTGGATTCTTAAGTGACCACTGATAACCTTCTGTGTAGTATTTATCACCTATTGGAAACTTAACAGGGTTGGCTTTCCACTCCATTCTTCTAATTAAATTAGGGTATGCAAATCCATCGCCGTTTTCAACTATCATCTCTGCCAGTTTCACACTGTCACTGGAAACTTTGAACTTAAAAAGACCATAACTCGGCAACTCTTCAACAAGTTCAACATTGTACTTTTTAGAGATGTAATCAATACTCTTGTGTCCACCGTAGAAAATAAATTTTGTAGCAATAAATGGATGAATTCCAGTTAAATAAACAGGAAGATCTCCAACACCATTTTTCTCAATAACAACAAAATTTTCACCATATCCAAGTTTAAGCGCATAATTCTCGGGGCTTTTAACAAGTCTGGGAGAAACAACTGAAGCAAAAACAGACGGGTTTCTTTTAAGCTCAAAAAACGAGCCATCACGTCTGTAAACTTTCTCTGCCACAAGTGTGCTGACAAAGAAAATTAAAATAAACATCAAAAAAAACTTTTTCATTCTAACCTCCGAAACGGTTTATGTAAAAATGCAATCGAAATTCAACACTAATGTAATTTATTAGCAATTTTTAATCCATTTTTTTTATATCAGTATTTTCAAGATCTTAGAAAAGCTTTCTTTTCACTGCCCTGAAAAATCTTAAACTTTTTGAAAGAACTTTTTTTGTCTTGAGACCTTTAACTTTTCCTATGACATCATAAACATGAATGGGATTATCATACTTTCTAAGACTGTCTCCAGCAGTGATAAGAATAAAACCTTCTTTTTTCACTACCCTGTGAACTATCATTCTATCATCAACTTTATAAACAACACCCATTCCGGAAACAATATCTCCTATATCTACAGGGTCAACCGTTATTTTGTCTCCAGAGTTAAGGGTTGGCTGCATACTGTTTGATGCCACTGTAAAATAAGATCTTTTCAAGTCCATATGTTCCAGAATTCACTTGAGTCTATTTTTTCCACATCTGAATACTTTTCCTTTATCTCAATAATTTTATCCTGAATTCTGAAAAATGAATCAACAATCGTGGGATCAAAATGTTCTCCCCTCTCCTTTTTTATTATTGTAAAACTTTTTTCTAATGAGAAAGGTTTTTTATAAGGTCTTTCAGTTGTAAGTGCATCAAAAACATCGGCTATTGCAACGACCCTGCATAAAAATGGAATTTCTTCGCCTATCTTACCTTCAGGATACCCCTTTCCATTCCACTTTTCGTGATGCCCCTGAGCAAGCATTTCAGCCATTTTAATAATTTCAGATGACGATCCTCCAAGAATTTCTGCACCCATTACAGTATGATTCCTCATAATGACCCACTCTTCGTCAGTAAGTTTACCCGATTTCTGGAGAATACTGTCAGGAATACCGATCTTCCCTATATCATGCATGGGAGCTGACCACATCAGTTTTTTCACATTGTCTTCAGAAAGTTTCAGGTCTTTAGCTATTTCAGCACTGTAAAGGCCAACCCTAAAGACATGATTTCCAGTATCATCATCACGATACTCAGCCGCCCTTGAGAGCCTCAGAACTGCTTCAAGCGAAAAGAACTCCATCTTCTTGGCAGTCTCGTTAAGCTCAAAAGTTCTTTCAGCTACTTTCATTTCAAGGATCTCCTTCTGTTTCTGAAGAGTATCCTGTGCTGTTTTCACAAAAAGATGGTTGTTAACCCTTGCTTTAAGCTCTTCAACCTCAAAAGGTTTGGTAATATAATCCACCGCTCCGAGATAGAAACCTTGTTTTTTACTCTCAGATCCGTCCATTCCCGTTAAAAAAATGATCGGAATCATCTTTGTCTGTTCATTAGCTTTGAGCTCTTTGCATACATCGTAACCGTTTTTTCCAGGCATAATAATGTCAAGGAGGATGAGATCAGGTTTTTCACTCTCCGCCAGTTTTATAGCAGATGAACCGTCCTTTGCTACAATAATGTCATAGTTTTCACCAATAGTGTGAACAACAATATCAAGATTCTCAACCGTGTCGTCTACGACAAGAATTCTATTTTTGTAGTAATTTCTCATCTTACTCCTTACCTAAGTTGTTCTTAACAATCTTCAGATAACTCTCAAGATCATTAAAATTATATTCCCTTATCATCTTTGCAACATCATTTTTAAAATTCACATCAAGAAAAGGAGCGATAGCAGGAACAATATTTTTCTCAAACACTTCCCGAACCAGACGAGGTCTGCCCTTTCCAGCAAATTTTATTAACTGGTCTATATAGGACATCATTGTTTCTACAGTTTCTTTCTTTTCCACAATTTTTATTGAATCGTCTTTATCACTAATCTTATAAAGATATTCTTTCACTCTATCAATAGCATTATCGATCTCCGTTTTAAAATACTCCGCCTCACTTTCGATCTCGGCGAAGTTCTTCTCTAAACATCTACTTTCAATGACCTCTGAAAAAGCCTTTAACCTTAACAACCCTATTCCTGCCGCTATACTTTTAATAGAATGTGAGAAAATAAAAAGATCGTCATATTTTTTTTTCTTCGCAAAATCAACCATTCTATTTCCTGCATCTGAGTAGTTCTCAACGAATCTTTTAAGCATTTTAACAAATATTTCAGCCTTAATCCCCATATTTTCAAGCTCTTCATCCATGTTATATTCAGAAAAACTTATTATCTCAGGGGCATCATCAGGTGTAATTTCAATTACTTCTTTTTTCTCTAAATCTAGAACCATATTCAGTGTCTTTTCAAGTTCGTCCATCCTAACCGGCTTTTTAAGATATGCATAACAGCCTTCTTCAAGTATTTTTTCAATATCTTCATTTAAACTGAAGCCGGAAAGAATCACTGAGCGGATATTTCTGTTTATTTTTTTTAAAAGAAAAAAGGTCTCTCTACCGTTAAGACCCGGCATCATCATATCAAGGAAAACTACTGCTATTGACTCATGGTTATTCTTATAATAATCAATCGCCTTTTTAGGGTCTGCAAAATCTACAACGTCATAGCCGAGACTGTCGACCATATCTGAGACAAGTTCTCTTACCACATCCTCATCATCGACAATCATGACTTTCCCAATCTCTTCTATCATCATCATCATCTCCCTATTTCAAATCTTTTTCACACAGTTTCTTCCAGAATTTTTTGCATCATAAAGTGCTTCATCTGCTTTTTTGAGCATTTCATTAATTGATGTTTTTCCAAAGCACTCTGTAACGCCGAGGCTTATTGTAATCTTTATATTCTTCGCCTCATACTCAAAATTCAGCATTTCAATGTTCTTTCTAAGCCTTTCCGCAACGATCATTGCACCAGCTATATCTGTATTGGGCATCAGAATTGCAAACTCTTCACCACCAATCCTTGCTGAAAAATCAACATCTCTGAGTCCGTGTATGAAAACTTCAGAAACACCTTTAAGAACCACATCTCCCGCAGCATGACCACAAGTGTCATTCACTTCCTTGAAATGATCAATATCAATCATTAACATTGAAAGATCCGCTTTATATCTTAGAGCTCTTTTGCACTCCTTTTCTCCAACATTAAAAAAGTGCCTTCTGTTCCAGAGATTAGTCAACTCATCAGTAGCCGCAAGTGATTCAAGCTTTTTCTCCATTTTATTTTTTTCAGTAATATCAGTATGCAAACCAGCCATTCTGAATGGAATTCCATTTTCATCATAAAGTGCTTCACCTCTTCCAAGTATCCATCTATAGCTTCCATTCTTATGTCTTAATCTAAACTCTATATTATAGTGCTTGAACTCCCCTTTCAGATAACTTTTTATATACACGGCAACCCTTTCCTTATCATCAGGGTGCAGCAAACTTTCAAAAACCTCTGGCTTATTTTCAAGCTCATTTTCACGGTATCCGACTATCTCCTTCCATCTTTTTGAAAGAAACAGCTCATCGCTCTTAAGCTCCCAGTCCCAGATACCATCACGACTTCCGTCTAGGACAAGCATGGACCGTTCATAACTTTTCTTGAAATCTTCTTCCGCCTTTTTTCTTGAAACAAACATTCCTACAAGCTGCACATACAGCTCCATCAGACCTTCATTCTGAATATCTTTTCCTTTTTCATATATCAGTGTGAAATCTCCTATCATTTTTGATTCCTTCTTAATCTTTGCAACGTAGGTAATCCCAAAGTTAAAAGTCTTTTCCAGGTCCAGCATAAGTGATTTTGGAATCTTATCCCCCGACAGCTCCTGAAGAGTTTTAAATTTTGTTATCGTTTTTTTTGCTATTTTCTCTGCTTTTACAGGGTCATCTCCCCATTTTCTATTTGCAATATTAAAACCTAAGATCTTAGATACTTTACCAACGACGTCACCAACACCTGAGGCAGCTACTGAGGTATAGCATTTCCCATCATCTTCATACAAATTAAAGATCACATATTTTGCAGAACAAACATCTCTGGCCGTGTCACAGACCTTCTGGTGGGTTATCTCAGACAAAGGTTCCTGAAGAAACATCTTTGCGACATCAATTATCTTGTAACAATCGAATTTGTTTGAAACCAAAACGTTGTTCTGAAGATCACATGTATGCTTTTCCATTTTCAGCTCCGATATTGACTTCTAAATCTGCGCAAGTATTTTATCAGAATTTGATACGAAAAGCGATTATTCAGTTAATTTGGGGACTCTTGGAATAGTTCTTTTTTGCCAAAGCAAAAGCTTTTGAGTTGCTGTCACAAACTAAAACTCCCCCGACATCCTTGAGCTTTGCAGGACACGGAGAGCAGTATCTGACAAGATCACAGTTGTGACATTCCATTTTCTCAAAACGCTCTTTCATTTTTTCAGATGAAATTCTCAAAATTTCAGCAACTGTCCCCTTTTCATACTTACCCGTTATTTCAGGATAAGTTGGACAGGGCCTGACATTAAAGGAACTGTCAACATAAATTAGATCCCGACCTCCGCCGCAACCTGTAAAAACAGATTCAGCTTCGTATGGAAGTGGATTATCACCAATAGATTCACAATAGTGATAAAAATCGACAAAATCATCAACAGTATTTTTAAGATCCTCGACTTCCGGTCTATTATCAAGTGAAGAAAAAACTCCCGGAGCCATACTGAACTCAACGCCAAGTTTCTTACTTAGATCATAAACCTTTTTCCAACCTTTGAGACGATAAATTACAACGGTTATCAATGCAACTTTGGCACCAGCTTTTTTTAAAAGTTTAACAGCATTAATAGACTTGCGAAAACTACCTTTTTCTCCAGTTATTGAATCGTGTTCCTCGGGAATTGCAGAATAAATGGAAATTTCTACTACTTTCAGTTTCATCTGAGCTATTTTATTAGCTAAATTCTCATCGATCAAAGTTCCATTAGTCTTTAAGGAAATCATATACCTGAGTTCCCTTGCAATTTTAAGAAATTGAAATAGTTTCGGATTTAGAAAAGGTTCTCCGCCAGTGATTGTGAGCATAAGAAAACCCTGAGCTGCAAAATCTTCGAGCATTTTCCGATAAAGTTCCATATCTTTCATAAAAACTCTATCAGCGACCTGTGGAAGATAGCAGTGAACACAGCTCAGATTACACGCATTTGTGATCTCAACTTCAATAGAACGCTGAAGGATCATTCAATTCCTCTTAAAAGTTCAGCAATAAATTCAGGACTGTCATTCAAGTTGTGGTAAATATGAAAAAAAGGAACACTATCCATAAGCTTTTCGATCATTTCAAGGTAGTTGGGGAAAAATTCATCTTCACCTTTAAGCGGAGGAGCAACACAGTTTAAAAGTGTCCTCCAGATATATCCCCTGTCATCAATCTTTTCCAAAAACGATTTTTTCTCAAACTCCATTTTCGGAAAAAAAACAGCTTTGAGAATTCCTTTTGCGTCTTCGTTGATCAGATAATGATATCCCTGATTTTCAGATTGAGTGAAGTAGGTTGAAACGCAAATATCTTCTTCGCAGAATTCAAGAATATTCATGTCGTCATTGATTACGGCCATATTTTCACCAAGTTTCTTTGCAAGAGTTGATTTGCCTACATCGGCAACTCCTGCAAACACAAAAACATCTCCGACATTCTCAACAGAGGAACTGTGCATAATTAATCCACTTTGTGAAGAATAGAGAGAACGCAGAACTGATTCTCTTCGGCTCCTTATTTTAGCTTCCATAGATTAGGTAAGCTTAGCTTCGTCTTCGCTGGTATCAATTTTTGTAATAACTGTGGTGCAACCTGAACGCGGATTAGTTGTTTCTTCTCTAGCATAAACAAGATCTCTTTTAAGAGAAACTTCTTCCATAACCTCTGGTTTAAGATAGTTTTTTATCATCTTATTCTCCATAAATTAATATATCACAGGAGCCTCTATCTGTTGCATTATCACAGTAAACGATACCGTAATTAAGCATAAGAACTTTTAAAAGACTTGAGGTCGAATTGACAAACGGATCATAAACAGAAGGATCCGTGGTTAAAGTCCCGTTGTGTGTCAGATAAACAAGAAGACCTCTATCTGAAGCAGCGATTAGATCTGTCAGTCCATCACCATTCATGTCTACAACTTTGGGAGAGATCGCCAGTGCAAAATCTGAAACAGAAGGAGGATAGCTATAGTTGACAGTACTTATATCATCTATCGTTATTGAAGGTGTTGACCCTATTCCTGAAGAACCTCCATTATAAATCAGTATCTCATCCTTATTTGAAAGAACCAGATCTGTATAGTTGTCACCATTAAAGTTACCGTACCCTATCCTTCTTCCAATTGTAGAATCCAATCCAGTTAAAGCATAGGACACAACTCCGCCGGAATCGCCACCGTAAATCACCGCAACACTCTTATAAGAAGGGAAAACAAAATCTGTTTTTCCGTCATTATTAAGATCTCCGACAGAATAGATCTCAGCTCTTCCTAAACTATCATTATCGGTAGCACCTTCAAACTCAACATCAGGCGCATCTCCTGAAATCGCTGCAGAGGCGGTGCACTCAACACCTCTGCCGTAATAAACATAGACCTTTCCACGTAAAATTCCAGAACCGGCATCACTTGGAACTGAAACAACTATATCATCACAGCTATCACCATTATAGTCACCTGTTGCGATCGTACTGTAAAGGTCTCCAGGATTATCTTTAGCTGTAAAATTAGCGTCCGAAGTCATATCAAGACCGGTCTCACTGCCGTAGTAAATAAAAACCTCTCCATAGTAATCCATATAAGCAAGATCAAGATATCCATCACCGTTAAAGTCCGCCTCGCTACTTACTCCCTGGCCGATAGACTGCCACGGGTCACCATCAATAACAAATGTCATTTCACCCTTTGAAAAAATTATCTCAACCTGCCCGGCATAATCATCGCTAACTCCGTCACTGCTCTTCCAGCTGTCCGATATAATGAAATCATCAAATCCGTCACCATCAAAATCTCCCAGGTTTCTTATAAGAGCAAGATGGCTAAGAGGGTTGTCTGCTCTTAAATTAGTCCAGTTCATTTTCATTTCACCAGTATCTTCAGGAGAAACTATTCCAATGTTTTCAGCGAGCACTATACCGTCACTTGCATAAACTGCATCAACAGCTGCAACTGCAAAACAGTATTTGTTCCCATTCTTATGAGTGTCTGACTCTATCAGTCCGGCACCAACTTCACCATTATCGATCCTATTTACAAAGAACTCATATTCCATATCGCCTGAAACAACGGGATCAGGAATTGCTCCTGCAATAGTATCAAGAGGTATTTTCGCACTTGTGAAAGTGGTGTCGATCGTGCATGAAGCAGTGTTGTAATCCTGATATCTCACATCGTAACGGTAAACTGCTCCAGGGGTATTCCCAAAAGTTGAGTTGTTTCCTGAGATAGCTGTCCAGTCTATTTCCACGCGGCCTTCTTTCTTATAAGCTGAAACTCTTCCTGAAATATCAATTTCTGAAGGTTTCTCAAGGTCTACGTGAAGTTTAATAAGATATTTTGAAACAGCGCCTGATGGAACTTCTGTCACTTTAAAAACAAGGTCATAGTCAGTCTGACCATTTGCAACAGAATCAACAGCAGTAAGAGTTGTAAAGTCAGCATAATAGTATCCACCTATGCTGTTATATGAAATTGATGCTGTGCCATTCTCAATACCGGAAAGAGACTCTATTTCAACAGTGCCGCCTTCTGCTCCGTTAACTGTAAACATTATAGCACCGTCTGCTTTAAAATTAAGAACCCCTCCAGAAACTGCATCATCAGCATAACCATAACCAAGTTCTGCAAGCTCAATAACATCTGTGGTCGATGGCTCATCAGTTAGATCTTTTCTTCTACAAACTCCTGTACATGTTTCAGGATTTGTCAAAGTAAGAGTCGGAGGAATCTCATCAATTTTGACATAGTTAGTTGATTCAGCTTCAGCAAGAGTGGTTGAAACGATTCTTGTAACAACAGTATTGGACACAAGAGACTTGTCTAAAACAACATCGAAATCAGCGTATGACTGGCCAGAATTTGAAACTGTTACCTTCGAAACTTCAAGCCCACCGTTGATCGAAATATACGCTGTCGATCCAGCCGGAGCATCTGTCCAGACCTCAATGGCTGTATCACAGCTATCACCTGTACAATCAACATCTCCCGGGATCATCCATGCTGAATTCTCAACAGTGTCACCCTGAATAACGGAACCGGCTCCTGTAGCATAGTCAAAACTCTTCTTAAGTGTTACTGAAGGATCAGAAACAATCATATTCACATCAATGTCTCCAGTTGCAGAAACATTATCATGATCATCTGTGATCGTCGCAGAGAAACTCCACCATCCATTTCCAATCTGGATCATTTTACTAATAGTACCGTCCGCAGATACTGAATCAGTCCATTCCTTTTCAAATCTTGTACTATCTACTGCCCCTCCCTGAGAAAGAACAGGAACCGCTTTTAAAGTATAAGAACTTTGCGGCCCAACATCAGAGACATCAAGCATGACAATGGTCTGGAAACCTGAAGCCACAAGATCCGCATCCTCATCAAAACTGTTACCTTCCTCCATATTATTAAAAGCAACATCAGGAACAATGACATCAACTTCATAGACATCCATCGTTCCATTTCCAGCGGTAACTCTGTTTCCTGCCAGATCTTCGACTGTCACTTCAAATCTATGTTTTGCATACTCAAGATCCGGAAGTGAGACAGTGATAGAACTAGTTCCTAAAACAGCTGAGGTAGAAATATCGTTCTGGTAATTCTGAGAATCACTATAGTCGTATGAGGTGTGTATAACTTCTGCATAAGAACCCAGATCTTCATTGGAATCAACTGTCATTTCAATATCGGTAAAATTTCCACCAGTAATTGCGCCAAGTGTAGGATCATCGGCAAAAATAAGCCATCTCCAGTTAGAGGCACTTCCTCTTGGAGCTGAAACAGTGAGTTCCGGAACCACTGTATCAATTGTTATTACCGGAAGGGTCGTGGAAACAACATTTCCTGAACAATCTGTCACCTCAACCTTCAAAGTGTGACAACATTCATTTAAAGCAACATCTTCAAAAACCGCAGTATCACCCTGACTGCTAAGAGTTACAAGAAGAGTTCCCGGCTCTCCTGAACCATTGTTAGTCAATATTCTCACGGTTCTATTTGTATCAGAACTGTTTCCTGCATCTGAAATTTCAACCGTGATATCCGTTTTCATTCCTCCATCAGGATCAGTATTGAGATTATCATCTCTGTTAAGTATCCTGTCAGACGCATCCACGCCGGAAATTGTGACATCACCTATGACCGGACTCGTTCGATCTACTGTAAATGAACGAGACACTTTAAGATCAGTGTTATCTGTAGAATTTGTATAGTATCTTGTAGAATCTGAAGGATCTACAAAGGTAGCATAAAATTGATAAAGAGCACATCCATCGTCCAAGGTAGGAGTTATTGTCACATACTCCTGAATTCCTGTTGCTCCAACAGTCAGCTCGGTAGCAACTATGTCTTCTGTATCAAGGTTAACAAGCTCTATTATCGTTCCAGGAACAGCATTCCATACGTTGAATATAAACTCTGGGGCATTAGTCGTTGGAAGAAATTTATAGTTATTTGCAGGTGAGGCCCATGTAATTGTCGGCTCTTCAGTGTTCACTACAACAACTTCAGAAACTGACGCTATACTTCCACTGTCATCTGAAACAGATATTGTAAGCGGATTATTGACTCTAGCACCGTTCTGAAGCCCTACTGTCAACTGATAAGTCTTTTCTGAGAGGGAATTCACACTGACAACCTCATATCCCGGAGGAGTCTTAAAACCTTCAACGTTTATAGGTTGTCCAACATTACTGCCGGAAATTTTGACAGATATTTTTATAGCATAATTTACTAGGTCATTACCATAAACATTGTCTGCTTTTCCAACATTGATCTTTCCATCAGTTCCCGGAACCGGAGATATCCACGTTATCTCGGGAAATTCAAGATCAACATCCCATGAATATTCGGCATTACCTGTATTACCTGCAACGTCCTCCGCCCTGACATAGAAAGTGTTATTCACAACCGAACCTTCAGTACCGAAAGTACCTGAAGGATATGTTTTAGGTGATGAACAGGCAGACCATTCTAAATCAGAAACCAGCTTACACTCAAATGTGGCTGTCTCGTCAGAACTGAAATAAATAACAGCACCCGTATTATTAGTTGGATCGTCAGGTTTAGAATCTATTGTAACAGTCGGAGAAACAGAATCGACCGTCCATGAATAGCTAGCAAACGCTATCTCCGCTGCGAATGATGCTCTTACAGTAAATGTATGTACTCCCTGAGAAAGGCCTGTAAGATCTTTTGGAGAAAAACAGGATGAATAGCTTTCTTCGTCAATTTTACACTCAAAAGATGCTGCTTTATTTGATTCGAAAGCAAACTGCGCACCCGTTGATGTTGTTACTGTTGCCGGTTTTGAAGTAATGTTCACACCCAGAGCCAGTACATTGATATTCCAGGTATAATCATTTTGATAAGGGTCTGCGTCATTGTTAACCGTTACTGAAATGTTCCCCGCTTTATCCGTCGCGGTAACAACAAATCTATGCGAGCTTTCAGGCAATCCAACATATGAGTGGTACCCAGTGGCACAAGGAACAGAAATTGAATCAAGTTCACATGCAAAAACACAGCTTTCCGTTTCACCTGAGCATTCAAAAAGGAATGTTCCCGAAATATAAGGAGACGGGTTTGCCGGTTTTGAAAGAATTTTAATTTTGGGAGCAACTGTATCAACCTGCCAACTATATGAAACAGGATTCTCTTCCTTAACACCATAAATAGCTGTGGCTCTTACAGAAAACAGGTAAGAACCATCATCAAGAGAAGAATATGTACTTGTTCCTAAACTGCAGTCGATCCAGTCAGTTAAAATCGAACCGTCCTTTTCCAGTTTACATTCAAAAGTAGATTCCACATTTGCTGAATATGTAAAAACCATATTGGTGGAATTAGTGAGAGAATCTGCAGGAACTACTGTATCAATTGTAGTGACCGGTGACTCTGTTCCAACGATCCATAAATGTTCTGCCGGAGAAGGATCCATATTTCCAACACTATCTTCTGCTTTTACAAGAAAACGATATTCACCATCTTCAAGACCGTAGTAATCTCTAGATCCGAGGTTACATTCTTCAAAACTATCAGTAGCAGGAATAAAATTGTTGCTATCTTTTTCAAGTTTGCACCAGAACTTAGAACCCACACCCGGCTTTGTTGAGGTAAATGCAAAAAAAGCATAATCTTTTGAAGTTGCAGATCCCGGATCAGCTGTAATAGCAGTTTCAGGGTTCTGCGAATCTACAGTCCAGCTAAAAACTGACTGTTCGCTCTCATTACCTGCAACATCTCTTGCATTCAGGCTGAAGCTATGAACTCCACCTGCAAGTCCGTTTATAACCCTTCCAGCATCAGATAAATAGTTATCACCTGTTTCAGCATCAAGCAATCCTTTATATTCACAATTTGCTTCGGAACAAGCATAACCGAAAACTATATCTAAAGCCGAAGTGACATCTCCGCTATTTAGCAGGAGGTTGTTGCTCAAAGTTGCAACCGGGGCAACTGTATCAACTTTAACCGAAAGTGTTGTCTCAGCTTTTTCATCATCATCCTGAAAGGCCTTGGCAACAAACTCTATACCCGTAGAACTCTCAGGAAGTTCAACATTAAAAACAACCGTGTTACCCGTTCCGACATTTCTCTTTTCAGCATCATTATCTCCAACTTTCAAAGAAGCTGAATTTCCAAGAGCTCCTTCTGCAAGTTTAAGAATGACTGTACACTGAAGAAGTTCTGCCGTATTCTCATCATCCTGTGCATTAAGCCACATTCCATTTATTACATCTGTTCCAGTCTTTCCACATATTGACTCAAAAGTAATTTCTGTATCGATCTTGACTGAAAAAGGAACGTTGACAGTTTCGGTATTTCCTGCACCGTCAGTTGCCTCAACAAAAAGCACAAGAGTCTCTGCTGACTGAACAAAAGAATACGGAACTGAATACTGTCCATCCACATCCTCTGCAGTTTCAATAACTGTCTCGCCGAGTTTAACCGTAACATCGACTGGTTTTGTAAGTGAATCAGTTGAAGTTCCCTCAAAATTGATTTGAAGTCCGGCAATTGCAGGCTCAGTATCATCCTCCATATTCAGAATCGCACCAACTTCCGGATTTGTAATTTCAACAGTCGGAAGGGTGAGATCAACAACAATACCTGCATAGTTTGCTGTACCAAAAAGATCGTTCTTCTTATCTTCGATCTTCACATAAACTTGCCTCGTATCTTCAAGCGAAGAACTTTCCGAAAGTGTGATTCTCTTTGTAATAGAGTCTGCTGTGGTTATATCGGTATAGACCGGAATCCCACTCACATCAGAATCCACATATATGGAAATATCACTTCCGGAAGCACATCCGGCTATTTCACTAATTATGAGATCATATTGCAGATCAGCGACATTGGTATTCTCATCATCATCTATCCCGAAAATACCATTGTTCTGTAAATTAACAAGAAATCCACAATGCTCTTTTGTATCAAGTGTGAATTCTATGTTTTTACTATAACTTCCGCTAACAAGACTCATTCTAATGGTCTTAACTATCGGAATAGTCACTTCCTTGAAATCTACTTTACCTTTAGCATCAACAATTCCTTCAGCAAAAGTCTCATCCTGGATCTCAGGCACAAGAATAACAACTGTTTCTCCTGCCGCAATACCTTCGGTCTGGCCTGTAATATAAAGCTGTACACCATTAACCGTCCCGGAATCATAATCATCCTCATCTACTACAGTTGCTTCACTAAGCGGTGTAGCCGTACCGTCCTTTCCGTTCTTCAAATAGCTTAGAACAATATTGATTTCCTTCACATTAAGGTCTATCGTTGTCTTAACATCAATATTCTGAACTAGGAAAGCTTCAAGTTTGGCAGTTCCAAAAGGAACCGTTACATCTGAAAAAACAGCTTTATTCTTTATGAACACGCCCTGATACTCAGCAGAAGCCGAACCTGTAACCCTTAAAGTAACCGCCATATTGTCATGAAGACTCTCCGTATCAAGTTCAAGAGCAACTTCGATCTGCACTCCCTCTTTTGAAGTATCATTATCGTCAGATGAACTTAAGTCCTGTCCATCCTGCAGATTTTCAAAAACAATAGCATAGTCATCAGCCTGGAATTCAACACACTTTTTATTTTCATCACAGTAGTGCCCATCTTTGCACTGACTATCAGAAGAACATTTGTCTCCCGATGAACAGCCTGCAAAGATAAGAACTGAAAACATCAGTGTTGTTAATAACAACCTCAAAAACTTTAAATCCACGTGACTCATTTTATCCTCCAGGATATTCTATTTTAATTTCTTCAATAAGCTCTCGTTTTAAAAACTCTTCCAGGATAACCTCTGTGTCATGCTCTGCTTCAGTCTCTCCAGGAAAATCCGCATCGTCTCTATGTTTTGAGATGAATTGTTCCTTAATTTCATCCATATTCCGCTTTCCGTCGATCATCTCCCAGACCTCAGTTGCTGAAGTATTTATCGTTATGATCTTATCCGTGACAGGCGAAACTATCGTCATTGTACCATCGGCTGCTTTCCTGTAAGCAATTTCGTCTTTTATTCTATATACATTTTCACGCACGCAAATCACCTACTAGATTATTTCATCCATATAATGATACTCTTATAAAGTATATTTTCAACTAAAATAGTTTGTAGTATTAACAATAGTGCTAGTAAATGAAAGGGAAAACCCTCTTTCTGGAAGATGGATATTTTTCACCAAAGGTCTCTCTATACCATTTGTGGTGTTTGTGAGCTCTGGGGATAAGATTTGCCATTGTGAACACCATAAATGCCAATCCGGGAAGTGACCAGGTGAGTATTGCATATCCGGTCCACTCCATTATTTCACCAAGATAGTTAGGGCTGGCTACAAATCTGTGCATTCCTCTTTCCGGAAGATGATATCCCGGTCCTTTTTCCGCACGGAGTTTTCTCAAAACATAATCGGAATGAATATTTATGATCATTCCTGCAAAAAAGACTATAGTCCCAATGATAAATCTCGGGTCAAAAAGCCATGAAACATCATAACTTGCAAGATTAAAAAGATAGAATCCGTTGAGATAGCCGTTCATACTGTTAAACAGTATCGAAAATAGTATGATAAGAACAGGCATATCTTCTTCGCCTTTGATCAGAAAAGGATAGATAAAGGTCCTCTGAAGATAATGTACCATCCAGATAGAAAGCATAACTAAAGGAACAACTTCCGCCTTACCGACATAAAGAAAATAGAGCGGAATAAAAACCACAGGAGATTCCATGATCATCCAGCCTATTCTGGGGTTTACCGCCGGGCCCCATTTTTTTCCACCATGTCGCCCATAACCGGCAGTTACAAAAAATAACGCAACAAAGACCATTGCAGCGCTTATAAACTGTGCTGCAAGAAGCAGTCTGTAAAGATCATACATCATGCTGTTCTCCTATTTTTTTCTCGGCAGCGGCATTGGCTCAATATTTTTATTTTCAAACTCAAAAACCATGATTCTTTTATAGATTCCGAGAACATTTAAAGTTACTTTTGTGTGCCCTTTTGTAAAATGGAAAAAATCTCCGAAATCCTTCGCTTCGTAAGTAACATAAAGTTTGTCGCAACCAAACCTCATTTTACCGGAAGTGCCTTCGTTTTTCATTATTTCAAGGCCATCGACTGAAACCCAGATAAACCCTTTAAAATGTTCACCTTTTGGTTTTACAGGAGTTGCTTTTATCTTGTATGAAAGTCTTCCGTTCAGCTTTTCTACCGCAACGACTTTTCTCACGTATTCTTTTGCTCCCATCTCATCAAAATGCGGTATCCCGGGAGCCGACTCATGCGGATTATAATCTTCGGGATCCTCCTTTTCACCATCTACGGAGTAACTTATAGTTTTGATCTTGAGATCCTCGTACCAGTCGTCCCATCTTGTGTAGACAACTTTTTCCGTCTTGACAAGCTCCATTGATCCCGGCTTATACCATTTTACGGTTAAATGCCGGGTGTTCTTTACCCCTGCGTACTTTTTGTACATTTTTGAGTACTTTGCAGTTATATCACTGATGACTTTCTCAGACATTTCATTACTGACCTTCATTCCCGCATAGATCTTATTTTCTTTTTTCGCAATTTTCTCCGGAGTTTTAACCGACTCTTCTCCAAAGATGAAGCAACCACTTACAATAATCAGCAAAAAACTTAGAATTTTGAGATTTCTCATTATCACCTCATTCAATCTTCAATTCCCACACAGAGTTTTGACACCCCACATATATCATAGGTTTCACTTTTGAACAAATATTTGAAACGCTGACAGTATTATAATAAAATTTATGTCAAGGCAAAGTTAAAATGTCCGCTTTTCAGCAAAGTTAAAATGTCCGCTTTTGAGTTTTGAATTTTAAGTTTCATTTGGCATTTCCTCAGTTTGTTCGTAATTGTTTGAAAAGATATCAACAGAGTGTTTATATCCCAGGCTGCTGTCCTGCTCAATAATAATCTGATCAACTATCCTGTTCAGTGTTTTTGCATCTTGTGGTGAGAGCTGTTTTTCTTTTTTTCTGAAGGTTTTGTATTCCATTTTTTTACCCTTATAAAAGAGCGTTATTTCGCCATTAAAACTCTCGCAGACAGTTATCTGTCCTTTTTTCATGCTGAGTCCTGAGCTTTCAGTTTGTAGCTGGTAGACGGTGTTTTTGTACTGTATCTCTAGGTTTTTAGAAATGATTCTTAAGGAGTGTTTTGAGAAAACAATATCAAGTTCGTCTTTGGTATGTAAAACTTCTCTGTGAGCATTTTCAGGAGACTTGGGTTTCACTGCAAACTTATTGCTGAGGATCTCTTTATACTCTTTTAAAAACATATTTGCTTCTTCGATGGTGTTTATTCCTCTGAGTCTCAGTTCTTTAACCAGACGATCCTGCAGAAGCTGATTCGTTTTTTCAACTCTACCTTTTGCCTGTGGTGTGTGGGCGTTAATAAGTTCGATTCCAAGAGTTTTCATTGCACGCCCGAACTGTGTGAGTTTGTTGCCTGTTTTCGGATCAGGACTATTAACTCTGAAGATTCCATGTTTGTCCGTATACAATGCCCTCGGTAATCCGTACTCTGTGATATAGTCCAATGTCGTCTTCATATAAGCTTTCGTAGTTTCTGTTTCTGAAAAGAAAAGCTCCATGAACTCTCCTGTTGCATCATCTATAAAAACTGTCAGGTTACATTCGGGCCTTCGCCCTTCAAACCAGTCGTGCGGTGAGCCGTCTATCTGAATTAACTCTCCAAACTTTTCTCGTCTTTTCCGTCTCTGATGCGCTTTCTTTTCTTTTTTCGATTTAGATTTCCAGATGTTTTCAGCTATCATTATCTGCCGTACAGTTTCTTTTGAGATGCTGATATTGTGCAACTCATCAAGTTTTTCCGCTGCAAGCGTAGGCCCGAAATCATAGTAATATTCCTGTATTAGAAAAAGAACGCCCACTTTTAATTCTTCTGACAGCCTGTTGTTGCTGGCTTTTCCTCTTTTTCGTGAAATCAAGCCTTTTTCTCCTTCTTTTCCATATCTCTTTAAAAGCCTCCTTATCTGCCTGTCAGACAGATTAAGAAGTTTTCCGGCTTCCTTTTGAGACAATCTCTTTAACTTTAAATCACGAATAATTGCGAGTCTATTAACCTCTTTTTTGCTCATGAGTAGCATATCCTCCATTTGAATCCCTCCAGGTGATTTATAACTTTCACCTGAAAGAGTAGTCTGAAAAAGCGGACATTTCTACTTTGCTCATTTAGGACATTACTACTTTGCCCCCACATTATAATAAAATTTATTGAGAAAAAGGGATTATCTATGTACAATGGTCTGTTAAGAGAATTGATTTTACATAAAGGCTTTTTTAGCCCTGTTTTTTTAAAAAGTGGTATGAAAAGAAACACCTTAATTATTGACAGATTTCAACTTCAAAAAGAATTAGGATGGACAGCTTTCGGAGAAGTCTGGCTTGCAGAGGACAGAAAAACATCCTCAAGAGTTGCATTGAAAATAATCTCTTCAGAACTTTTCAACAGCCAGAGCGAACTTCGAAAACTCAAAAATGAGTTCAACCTCTTTCTTCAGATTAAATGTCGTAACATATCAGAATTAAAAGAACTTTTTAACACAAAAGGCCACCTTTTCTACACTGCAGAATACGTTGAGGGAACAGAGCTGACAGAAATGAGAGGGGAATCACTTCCAAAAGTTCTCCCCTACTTTATTGACATAACTAAATCCCTTATTGAGCTTCATAATTACGGAATCGTTCACGGAGCTGTAAAACCTTCTGACATCGTAATCATGTCAAATAACCAGGCGAAACTTGTTGATACCGGTCTTATGTCAACATTTGAAAACAAATTCAGAGTTATTAAATCAAATTATTCATATACAGCTCCGGAGATCATCAATCAGAAAAAATATGACTGGCGGGCAGACCTTTACTCTCTCGGCGTAATAATGTACGAAACACTTTATACAAAACTGCCATGGGATACTCCACCCTACCTCGAAGATTCGGAAACAAATCTTAAGAAAAAGATAACGTTCCCAGAACATTCTCATTCTGAAATTAATTCTGTGATTTCAAAACTTCTTTCTATTGAACCGGAAAACCGCTTTGGCGATACAGGTGAACTTCTTACTGTTATGGAACATATTTTTGCAGGAACTGTGAAAAAACCGCGAAATTCATCAAGTAAACTCTCGAAAGTTAGCATCATCGAACCGGATTTCATTTCAAGAAGAGCTGAGATGTCAAAACTCCTAGAATTCCTTGACAATTTTGAAGCAACAACCCTAGACCATACTGTCATAATCGAAAGTCCAAAAGGAGCAGGTAAAACTAGATTCTTAAATGAGTTTAAAGAAAACATATCCTCAAGAAACGTCAGAACAATCTTCTTCAGCGCAAACCAGACTCAGAACCTTATATCCGATCTAGTTAGAAAAATCTGGGACCTTTTAGACAGAGAATTGAGACTTCAGCTCTCCTTTAAATGGGGCCCGGCAATCCTTCTCTACTTTCCCCAGTTTAAAAAGTATGGTGAATTCAGAAAAATAACTCCAGCCAAGGATCTGCCTCATACTCATGAGGATTTTTACAGACTTTCCTCCCTTCTTCGTGATTTCATAAACATGTCTTCAAAAAACCAGCCTATGGTCCTTATACTAGACAATTTTAATCACATTGATAAAAGATCGCTGAGACTTATCCAGGAACTTTCCTCAAACCTTGATTCCAGCAACAAACTATTCTGCATTGTTACAGTTGAGCCCGGAAAAGACGCAAATATAGAGATTCCCGCGTTTTCAAGAATCACTTTAGGACCTTTCACTTTTTCAGAAACAAGAGCCTTCATTGAAAACTGCCTCAACTTCCCCACGTCAAAGATAGATAATGAGCTTTTTGTCTGGGTTTACAGAAACAGTAAAGGTCTTGCAAAACATATTCGTTCGTTACTTTTCCTCCTAATTGAAGAAAAATTTATAGTTACTAGAGACGGTCATCTTTTCTTTAGAAAAAGGAAAGTCGCCGATGACGGAATTGAAAAACTTCTCCGCTCAAAGATCACTTCTTTTTCTGAAAAGGAAAAAACTGTTCTCAAGACCTGCTCTATCTACAAGAAGTTCACTACAAAACAGGCTCTGTATTCAATTCTTAAAAAAGATCTCGAACCAAAAGAGATCGATATGGCAATTGATATTTTAGAGGCGAACTATCTTCTTGTAACTCACAAAAACGGCAAGATAAACATTGTAAATCAGTTTTTCCAGCCCATCATATATTCTTTGATTCCAAAAAAAGAGAGAATCAGACTACATAGAGAGATGGGAAACTATATTATTGCGACATGGAAAAACCTGATGGGAATGAATATCAATCATTTTGCTTTTGCCGCATACCATTATCACAAGGCCGGGAAAATTGATCTGGCACTGAAACTCTACCTTCAGTCTGTCGGTGGATTCATGGCACACCTCAACTCGGAACTTGCTGAATCCTCTATCGACGACGCTTTGACAATTCTTGATTCCAAACCTAAACTTATGAAAGGCAAAAAACTGTATTCTGTCTATCTTTTTGCCGGAAGAATGTATTTTAAGCTTGGAATTTTTAGAAAAGCTACTTCTCTTCTGGAAAAAAGCTATTCAATATGGAAAGATGACACCATTTTGGAAGATCTTGTATTTTCACTTTCAGGTGATTCCGACCCGTCAAAAGCTCTTAAACTTATTTCTGGATATAACGCCGATACACCTGCAAAAAAAGCTGTAAAACACTATCTGCGAGCCTTTGTCTACCTTAATGCCGACAATAACTACAGCAAAGCTGAATACCATCTGAAAAGAGCCTCGGGACTTGTCATTAAAGGACACGATAAACTTTTTGGGCCTGTCCGCAGGTTTACATTAAAACAAATGCAGTTCGATATTGACCTCCAGGTCATCAACTCAGACTATTCAATGCTTGACAGTCTTAGGATAGAACTGATCGAAAGTGCAGAGAAAATAGATTCAAAAGCGTTCTACATTGACGCACTTAACATCTCTTTTGATTTTTACTGGAACTTCAACCAGATGAAAAAGGCCTACGAAGTTCTGCATCAGACACTAAAACTGTCTCTTGAAATATTTGATAACTTCAGAATATCAAGAAGCTATCTAAACCTTGCAAAATGTTCTCACAGAATAGGCAGACTTAATGATGTGAGATTTTATCTTGATAAGGCCATCGAATACGCAAGAAAAGGCTGCGGAGTAAACATTATCAAGCAGTGCTATTTTAACTACGCCGAACTTGCGATAATAAACGGAGAGTTCTCTCTGGCCGAAAACTTTCTTTACAACGCTATGGAAATATCGGAACGGGAACACCGTGATCCGGAACTTATAAACATTTACAGTCTTCAGACACTGCTGTCACTTTTAAAGAATGATCTTGGAATTGCCAGAAACACAGGTGGAAAACTTAGGCGTTATCTTGAAGAATTTAAGAGCATAAACTATCAGAAAAGTATTCTTTCGAACTCAATTCTGATGCTTCTTGAGGCTGTTACCGGAAATGACAACCATTACTTTGCTGAACTTGACATAAAAATGCAGGATCTTTTTAAAAGCTATCCACTTTTTAAGCAAACAAGCTATCTTCTCTATATCACCTGCAAAATCATATATTTTAAAAAGCTTGCCCGCAACGACATTGCAATGAATTACATTTATGAAGTGGAAAAAGATGGAATTGAAAGCTCGCATACCCTTTTTCAAATGCTCTATTATTACCACGCTTCACTATTTCTTAAAGATTTCTCACCAGCTTCAACACTTCTAAGAAAATACCTTCAGACAGGTATAAAAATAGCAATGAAGATCCAGTCAAACCACTTCTACAGCCTTTTTGACAGAGTTTCCTTTCTGCTGGAAAGAGAAGACACAGAAAGTATTCTGGGAAACGTAAGAGAAACTCTGAAACGATCTGAATGCTCATTAGAAACAAGGAGCACTGTTGAAAATGAACTTGCAAAACTGCAAACATATTTTGTAAATACAAAAAATCAGATTGAGCACCTGAACACTATGAATTCGAACTATGCGGCAATAATAGACATTGTTAAGTCTATCGCTGGAAAAACAGACTTCTCAAGAATTACAGACAGTGTCATTAAAAAGGTTATTGATGTTCTTACACTTGAACTCTGTGGAATTGTCTTTGTCGCAAATGACAATGAGGATGGGACGTACCACATCCTTGATTCTTCATACAGAGAGTACAAAATGTCAGAGTTCAGATTCAAGGCCGGAGTAGTTCCAAGAATGCTGAAAACAGGAAGGATGGAGTTTATTTCAGGGACTCCTGCCGAAACCACCTCAGATTTCAGACTTGTTGCCGCCGTTCCAATTGTTCTTAAAGGAATTCTTAAAGCATATATATACCTTGAGAGAGATAGTTCTATCGGAACATTCTCTGAGTCACAGATCAATTTCCTTGAAACTCTTTCTGAGAATCTGGCTGTTGTATTTGATAACATTGAACTTGTTCAGATCGCAACAACAGATACGCTCACAAAGTTGTTTTCAAGACGCCATTTCTTCAGCATTCTTGAAAATGAAATCGAAAAAGCTGATAGATACAACTTTACAGTTTCAATGATAATGCTGGACATTGACCATTTTAAGGATATCAATGATACATATGGACATCTTGCAGGAGATAATATCCTGAGACATCTTGGGGCTTTTTTAAAAAACACTGTCAGATCATCTGACTATGTTGGAAGATACGGTGGTGAGGAATTTTTGATACTTCTTCCCGGAACTGACCTTGACGGAGCCTACCAGACAGCTGAAAAAATAAGAAAGAACTGTAAAGATAAAGAAGTCACCGGAATATCTTTTTCTGTAAGCCTTGGAGTTGCGTCTTTCCATGAAGACCGAATAAAGAACCAGAAGGATTTTATTGAAAAATGTGATATGGCAATGTATAAAGCAAAAAATAACGGTAGAGATGGCACTGTAAAATATTCAGAATTAACGGGTAAGTAAGAATGGGTTTAAACATAAGGATCAGTGAAGAACAGATACTCAAAGGGAACACTTCGGAAATAAGAAAAGAGATCGAGAACATAAGACAATCTTCAAGCCTCATCAAAAAGTATGAAGCCGGAATCTCACTTATTTTTCTTGAAAATACTCCTTTTGATATGGTTAAAAAGATCAAGCAGGAAAATTTCCATAACTGGTTTAAAAAACTTAACATGGAAATACCCGGACTACCGTATTTTTTAAACACAAAAAATAATTCCCTTTTGTTTTTCATCATGGGAAACGTCTCCTACTATGAAGATGAAGCTGACGTTAAGTTTGATAAAATGGAATCTTCCAGATTTCTCAAAGAAAAGGTTGCACAGATAAGGAACATCTGTCTTGCTCACAATATCAATCCTCAACCTGGAATTAACAGAATTTCGAAAATAATGTCCGGTGCATCTAGACAACATCAAAAACAAACACCTAAACCTGAAAAAACTAATGTGGAAAAGACAACTGAGGAGAATAAAATAGATAAATCAGAAAAAAAGGGAGCGTCTATTAAAAACTTCCTTGATAAGTACAACTCTATAGCATTTATAAACAGTAACAGGATAGTAAAACTTGCGATAGTCGTTGAAAAAATTCCTAAAAACATATCATTTAAGAAAAATATTCTTGTAAAAGATCCTTCATTCCCTCAGCCATTTTTTATTACCGAGATCCAGACGAATACAGGGCTACAGGAAATAAGATCAGTTATAATCCCCACATTAAGTGATATTGAATCTTCCATTTCCCACAACAACGGAGTTTACATCCAGGTCCTTGTAAAAGCGGAAGATGGTTCATACCAGAGACTTTTTGAATCAGATTCACCATTTGCTGTTGAAACAGTTACAAACTTCAGTCTTGATGAAAAAACGTCTGAGAAATCAAAAGACACAAAGGAAAACTCTGCCGAGGAAATCGCTTTTGCTTCAGACGAAGAAAAACTTAAACCACCAGCAGAGCCTGTTGAAACCAAAAAAGATGAAAATCCGTATCTTGAGATATCGAAACTCAGAAAAGAAAGAGAAGGACTTTTAGAACAGGTGAGAAAACTTCAGAATCTTGTCGAGGTCTACGAAGAAGAAATAAATAAGAAAAGGTCAATAAAGGGATTTTTTGGAAAATTTTTCAACTGATGAAAGTAATTTTCAACGGAACTGGTTCTTCTACTGGAACACCTCAACTATTCTGTAAATGTGCGGTCTGTTCGTCTGCTGACCCTAAAAACAAACGCACACGTTTCTCAATGACCATCATAGAAAAGGATACGACTATTCTTGTAGACACTCCGTTTGAACTGAGACTGCAACTTCTAAGATCAGGAATTCAGAATATTGATATGATATGGCTCACTCACCCTCACAGTGATCATATTGCAGGTCTTGATGATCTGAGAATGGTATCTTTTATGAAGAAACAACCCCTTCCCATCTTTGGCTCACAAAAAACTCTCGAAGCAGCCAAAAGACAGTTCCCATATATGTTTACACCACAAAATGAATATATTGAGCGGCCATTTCTAATCCCTCATATCATCACAGAAAATACTGTTAAATTTAAAGACATTGAAATTATTCCGATAAAACATCACCATGGAAAAACGGAAGTTGAAAGTATGAGAATCGGAAAGTTTGCTCTAATTGCCGATATAAGTCACATAAAAAAAGAGGAATTTGAAAAACTTAAAGGCATAGATACACTTGCAATATCAACGACTGTTAAAAAGCCCCATTCGAAGCACCTATCCCTAAGTGAAGTGATTGATTTCATTGACAAACTACAGCCTAAAAGAGCTTATCTTACACATATGAACCACACTTTTGATTATAAGGAAACCCTCAATCTCCTTCCAGAAAATATTCAGCCTGCCTGGGATGGAATGGAAATCTTGATTTTTTAGCTCAACAAGTTTAACATCCTTTGCAGTTAAAGATTATTCTTTGAGGTTAAAATGACAAGATTTATTACCTTTTCTTTAGTGTTGATGCTATTTTTGAGTTGCTCCACAGCAAAGTCTGGAAAAGAAAGTCCGGCAGATACCAAAAAAGCTTCTGACAAAAATTCTCTTACGGCAAAAGGCGGAAAGCTCGAATTCGATCCGGATAAATTCATAATAAGAAAATATGATATCAATAAAGATAAGAAACCAGATATTATAAACGTTTTTAAAAAAATCCCGATTAAAGACAAAAAAGGGAAGTTCAATCTCCAGATAAGTGTTAAAATGATGGATCTTAACAGAGACAATAAGATCGACGTATGGCGCTATTTCAATGATGATGGGGCTGTATCAAAAGAAGAACTGGATCTAGACTTTGACGGAAAAATAGATGCCACAGATTATTATACAAATGGAGTTGTACGGCGCAGAGAGATTGATTTCCAGTTCGATGAACAAACTGACACTTGGAAATATTATGACGAAAAAGGTTTTTTAATAATGCTGGAAGCTGATCAGAGTGGAAACAGCAAGCCTGATTATTGGGAATATTATAAAAATAACATCATTGAAAGAATAGAAAAAGATACTGATAACGATCAGAAGCCAAATATCTTTAAAAAATCAGGCGATAAGGATTTCACCCAAATAATGGATAACACAGAAAAATTTGAAGAAAAAAGTGACGTCCAGGAAAAAATTGCCATCGATAAGCCTGAAGTTGAAAAAGATAAGAAAGAAACTACACCCGAAAAAAAAGATAGTAAAAAAGAGACTCCTTCAACAGAAGATAAAGAAACAAAAAAACCTAAATCCTGAAACACGGATTTATCTTGACAAACCCCCTTTTTAGACTATATTTCCAAACTGTTGTTTTTTGATACTTGAAAGAATAATATGGAACTTTTTCTAAATGAAATAACTGAGTCAACTGCAACTGAAAATGTTGTTGTTCCTCTGGCTGGAGAAGAATTCAACCACGGTGCCAAACTTAAAAGCATTGAGATGGTAGTTGAATACTACAGGGCTGGAGAAACAATATGCATAAGAATTAAAGGCGACTTTTCAATCATCACTGTATGTGACAGATGTCTTGCAGACATTGAGGTCACTATACCGGCAGACGAATCATTTTACGTCTTTCCTGAAAGTGATGCCACTGATCTTGATTATTTCTATAGCGGAGAGTCGATTGACCTTAACGATTTTATTCGTGAGTGCATCGTTATGAATATTCCGGAAAAGATCCTGTGTAGTGAAGACTGTGAAGGGGTTTGTTCCCGTTGTGGAACCAACCTTAATGATAAAAAATGTGATTGCATGTCAACCTAAGAAGATAAATTAGAGGAGGATACAATGGCTGTTCCTAAAAGAAAACATTGTCAGGCACGTTCAAGAAGTAGAAGAGGCGGACACATCAAAATAACTCCCGTTCAGACCATCGCCTGTCCGAAATGTGGAGAAACAATGATACCTCACCGCATTTGCCCAAGCTGTGGCAACTATAAAGGTAGAGACATTATTACTCTTGAAGATCAGTAAATAATGCCATCAACCGTTATCGTTGATGCAATGGGGGGAGATAACTCTCCCGGGATACCGGTAAGATCGTCGTTAGATCTATGTAGAGAATTTTCAGATTTGAGAATAATTCTTGTTGGCTATAAACCTGAAATATTTGACCATCTAAGTGGAACTATTCCAGACAATCTGGAAATAGTCAACGCTGAAGATGAAATATCTATGGATGACTCTCCTGTATCAGCATACAAGGGAAGAACAGAATCATCCATACATAAAGGCCTGGATATGCTTACAAAGAAGCAGGGCGACGCCTTTTTCTCTCTTGGAAACACAGGTGCTGTTGTAACAACATCTTACTTTAAAAGCGGCATTATGGACTGCATTCTAAGACCTGCGCTTGCAACCATCTATCCATCTGTGGATTCAAGAAAAATGATCTTTCTAGATCTTGGGGCAACAATTGACCCAAAGCCAGCAAATCTTGCAGATTTCGCACTTATGGGTGAATCTTACCGATACTGCATTACTGGTTTGAAAGATTCAAGAATCGGAATTCTTAACGTCGGAGAGGAAAAGACCAAAGGTACCAGACTAGTTAAAGAAGCTTCGAGAATAATTTCTGATATGCCTTTAAATTATGTGGGATTTGTTGAAGGAAATCAGCTTTTCGTAGAGCAGAAAGCTGATGTTATAGTTACAGATGCATTTACCGGCAACGTCGCTCTAAAGACTATTGAAGGACTTAATGAGAGCTTTATCTATATGATAAAATCTATGATAGCTCCTCCAACATGGGAAAAAACATCCAGCTTTTTTTTCAATAAGCTATTTCCCGATGCACTTTCCAAATTCCAATATAACCTATATGGTGGAGCTCTTCTTCTTGGAGTGAATCATCTTGTTGGAATTGGGCATGGAAAAAGTGACGAAACAGCTTTCCAAAATGGCGTTCTTACGCTAAAAAATCATATCGAGAACAACTTCCTAAAGAAATTCAAATCAAGAATTAAATACAAAAAGAAAACTGTAGAAAAAGTTAATTAAAGATATTCTTCAATAACAGTCCAGATATATTCCATACTTGAAAAAGGTTTTAAAAGATATTCAACTGCACCTTCCCGCAAGGCCGAGATCGTATTCTCTATTGAAAGCATTGCCGTCATCACAATAACTTTCTGATCAGGGTACTTCGACTTGACCACCTTTAATATCTCTATGCCGTTTACATCAGGAAGAACAACGTCGAGGATTATAAGATCAAAGGACTCTTTCTTAAGAATCGCTTCAACACTTCCACCTTTTTCCTCCACAACGACATTCACTTTTTTCATTTCAAGAAATTTCTTCATTATTGACAGAAGTTCCAAATCATCGTCAACAACTAAAACTTTTGGTTTATCAGTCACTTTTACCTCATAACGCCGAATTTATCTAAATTCTTATATAATTTAACCCTTTTTTCTGTTTTTGTCAATATTCAATTGAGTATGAACATCAAAAGTGATTGCTTTTGATGTTTTTCTCTGATAATCTTTCCTACAACAAATGTTGATGAGGTATACATGGTAAAGATAGGAAAAGTTAACAAAGAAGTTAAAGCAGTAACCGTAAAAGAACTTATTATAGAGCTCAACATCAATTCAGAAAATATTGCCGTGGTTAAAAACGGTTCAATAATTTCTCGAAAAAACTGGTCTAAAGAAAAAATTGAAAATTCAGATAAGATAGAATTTTTTTCTCCAGTTGGCGGAGGTTAGATCACTTATTTTTCTTTTCGGCTTTCTGAGGTTTAGGATAACCGACAAATTTGCCTGTGTCCGGATCCATAAGTTCTGGATATTTCTTAAGGAATGTTCCTTCCCATTCCTTTATCGGATAACGTCCTTCTTTAACGAACATTGTTATGTACATCAGTCTGTCATTTGGAGTAATAACCTGATATCTCAATGTAAGTTTATTAAGAAGCCCTAAAAGCTTAGCATCCTTATATTTTTCCGCACCGGCAGAAATACATCTATCAGTAGCCTTTTTGATCCACTCATCAACCATTTTTTTGTTGTTATTTTCGATTTTCTTGATTTTGAGCATTGCCTGCATCCAGTCCATCGGATCATTGGTCTTCTCTGCCTCCGCCCAATATTTTTTATAGTACTTTTCTGCTGTTTTTTTGTCGCAGATCTTCTCAAGCTCAGTAAGTTTCTGGTCGTTTGGATACAAGCCCCTAAGTGAAATAAGCTTCTGTTTTGCAAGAGAATAGTCACCCTTATCAACTAGCCCCTGAACCTCAACTCTCTTATCAACAGTCTGCTTCGCACATGAACTGAAAATAAAGCATGTAAGCCCCATGACCAACATAAAAACCAATAATTTCTTCATAAAACAACCTCCAAAAAAACAAATATTTAAACCACTTGTTGTAGTTAAAAATAGAGCAAAAAGATTCAAATGTCAAAAAAAAAGGGGAGCTTACACTCCCCAATAAAATCCAAACAATTTAAAAGCTTTAGAATTCAGCACCCGCAGATAGCATTAAAGTAGTAAAACCGTAATCAATCTGTGAAGGAGTTTTAACAACTTTACTTTCCGGCTGTACAAGAAATGTAATTCCAGCATAGGAATGAACACCACAAACTTCCTTAACAAAGAAATTAGCGGTCACACCTATTCTATAATACATACTTTCATTCTTAAAAGTTGCATAATCCAAATAATTCGATTTGCCTATGTAAACACCTCTTGCAAGATCAAATCTTACAGCTAGAGCAACCTTATCTGCCCAGTCGCTCTTAAAACTGTAGGCATATCCCGGAGCTACAGAAAGGAGAATATTCTGCGCTGTTTTCTTTGCAAGCAAAGCTCCAGTTAGAACCATTGACATCTGGTTAAAATCAAATGTTATCGGCATTTCGAATCCCTTCACACTAACATTTGCATGTATACCGATTCCAATAAAAGGCAGTTCTTTTACTCCAGTTGCCGAGCTGTAATAATCCTTTTTATACTGAAAACCGAACCCAACCTGAAAGATCTTATGCATATAGGCAGCCTTTACATAAAGACCCATAGTTTTGTCTGACTCCCAGAAAGCTGAGTTGCTTGAACCTGTTCCAAGCATAAGTCCAAGATGAATTGTGTGTGCCTTGGCAAAAGTTCCTTCATATCCGAGAGCAAAACCTGCATCAGTTTCAGGAATAAAACCTTCAACAGCATTAAGACTTCTTGTCAGGAAAGGAGTAGAAAACCCCATTCCAAGTTTCTGCGAGGAACCCATAAGCCCATATTCAGGAGCCATCTTTCCGGCTTTTACAAAAACACCGAAAAACTTTATGCCGCCATAAAGCTCGTATAACCCATTCATAATTCCATTCTGTATTGAATGAAGATTGTTGATCATTAAAGGATTATTGCTCTTATTCATAAGCGGATTTTCTGTTCTGATGTTCATGGTCCCTTTTGCAATAACATGAGAACCTTCATATTCTGCACCGAGGAGACCTTCATCAACTGAACCGAACATCGAGCCAAGAGTTATTGACTTAGTGGCACCTGCTGGTTTTGACCTATACTGACCAAGGAGCGTGAAACCACCTTTAATAAGAAGAACAGGTTTTAAACCGGCTGGAGCTTTCTTTGCTTCCTTCGGACCTTCATCGATTTGATCTATCGCATCGAAATCTTCATCTTTTTTAACTTCTTCTTTTTTGTCTTCCGTTTTATCTTCTTCCGGATCTTCCTCACCAAGAAGATCTCTCATAGCGTCATCGCTTTTTTTCTGATCCTCTTTTTCTTTGTTCTCTGCGGATTCCTCAGCATCAAAAGGTTCATCTTCATTTTTCTCTTCTTCGAATGAACCAAAATCATCTTCCTCATCTCCGCCACCACCGAAATCATCATCACCGAAATCATCGGCAAGAACAACAGCTGGAAGAATAAACATAACTGCTATCAGCAGTATAAAAAGTCTCTTAAAAGCCATTAACGCCTCCGTTTAGTAACATTAGACTGGTTATTTTACAACAATCAAAAATCTGGAACAACCTTATTTGAACATGAAAAGAAATTCAAGTTTTTTTAAGAGTCCTCTGACACCACTCAAATTGTTTGAAAGAAATTCACTTTTATGGTAGGTTATCTGACTATAGTTCTTTCCCTATGCAAACTGGAGGAAACAATGAAATCAATGCAGAAACTGTTAGTTAGTTCATGCATGATATTCTTAGCGATTGCAAGTATTTCATGTAGCACAAAAAAAACTGAAAAAAAAGTAGATCCGCACGAAGTTACCCACAAAGTGCTGTTTGAAACATCCGCTGGAAACTTTACTGTCGAACTTTACGGAAATGGAATGAAAAAAACTGTCAAAAATTTTATTGATTATGTCAACGATGGATTTTATGACGAACTAATCTTTCACCGTGTAGTGAAGGATTTCGTTATGCAGGGCGGAGGATTCTCCCCGAACATGATACTGAAAAAGACCCGTGAACCAATTGAACTTGAAATGGTTCCAAGCATTGAAGTTACCGATAAATCAGGGAAAAAACATAGAAAGCTACTCTTTTCCCATGAGAAATACATGCTCTCAATGGCTAGACGAAAAATTCCTAACAGTGCTACAAGTCAGTTCTTTATAACCCTTGGGAACATAAAACATCTTGACCCCAACCCGAACCATAACGAACCTAATGGATATGCAGTTTTCGGCAAGGTAATTGAAGGGTTTAAGACGATTGACAAGATAGGCCTAACTGAAGTAACTACAAAAAAAGGCTTCCCGAAGGTTCCTGTTACGGACATTGTAATAAAAAAAGCTTCGGTAGTTTTTGATAAAAATGCTGTGAAAAAAAAGAAAGAGGATAACGCATGAAATTTACAGTATACAGAGAAATATTCTTTTCTTCCGCCCACAGGCTAAGAAACTACAATGGAAAATGTGAAAACCTACACGGTCACAACTGGCGTGTAAGACTTTACGTATGTTGCGAAAAACTTGATAATATAGGATTTGTACTTGACTTTAAGGAAATGGACAGAGTTTTGAAAAACTTGACCGACAAGCTCGATCATCAGAACATTAACGAACTTCCTTCTTTCACTGAAACTAATCCTACTGCGGAAAACATTGCCCTGTTTATTTTCAACGAATCAAAAAAGATCGTTGATGATGAAAGAGTTTCTGTAAAAAAAGTTTCTGTCTGGGAAAGCGAGAAATCATGTGCAACTGTTGAGGTATAAAATGAATTTTCGTCCCAATGTAGCTGCTATAATCATTAATGATGAAGGAAACATCCTCGTAGGTGAAAGAAGCGACATTCCGGGTTCATGGCAGCTTTCTCAGGGTGGCGTTGAAGAAAACGAAATTAAAACAACAGCTGTTCTTCGTGAAATAGAGGAGGAAACCGGTCTTAAACCTTCTGATCTTAAGATCTTAAAATCTACTGATGAGATCTGCTATACCTTTCCTGAAAATGTTGGAAAGAAAATGGGTTTTAAGGGACAGTGCCAGACATTCTTTTTAATAAAAGTTATAAATTCCGGATGCATACCTGAAAAATCAGATGAGTTTTCATCCTTTGAGTGGATCGATAAAGAAGAAGTTATAAAAAGAGTGGTCGATTTTAAAAAAGAAAGTTATATTGAAGCTTTTCGACAGATCTTTGGAGAAAAAGATGGCTGATACCGCAAAGAAAAAAAAGAAGCTCTGCATTTTAAACGTTTTGAAAAAGCATAAAAAGGCAATTCTTCTCACACTGGCTATAATGTTTTTCTCAGGGTTTCTGCTTGCCGGAGGCCTCTATATAAAATTTAGTGCTGAAATTCCTTCGATCAAGACTGTAAGCGACTACAAACCCAATGCAGGAACAAAGGTTTATTCCTACGATGGCGAGCTCATTGCGGAATATGATTTTAACAATAAAAGACTGATCGTTCCTTACGACAAAATTCCTGAAAAGCTAAGATTTGCTTTTGTCGCAGGAGAAGATTCATCTTTCTACTCTCATTTCGGCATCGATCCTTTTGGAATGCTCCGGGCAGCACTGAAATGGGCTTTTACTGGTATAAAACAGGGCGGAAGCACAATAACTCAGCAGCTTGCAAAATCATTTGTCGGCAGTGAACAAACATTTTCTAGAAAATTCAAAGATATACTTCTTGCAGTTGAACTTGAAAAACACCTAACCAAAGAGGAGATCCTGTACCTCTATCTTAATGAAATATTTCTGGGAGGCGGAGCATACGGAGTCGAAACTGCTTCCAAAAGATTTTTCAGTAAACATGTCTGGGAACTTGAAATTGAGGAAATGGCAACTCTTGCGGGTCTGCCTAAGTATCCTTCTGCAGCAAATCCCATACATCATCCGGAAAAAGCTCTGAATAGAAGAAACTACGTCCTTAAAAGAATGATGAAAGAAGGATATATTACAAAAGATGAATATCAGACGGCTAAAGAAAAACCGCTAGTCACGCATCCAGCCAAAGAACTGGTACTTGATAAGGCACCATACTTCTCAGAAAAAGTAAGAAGGCATCTTCTTGAAAAATACGGCTACGACAAACTCTACAAAGAAGGTCTTTCAGTTGAGACAACAGTTGACATGCGGGCTACAAAACTTGCACATGAAGCGGTTTTCTTAGGGATGAGAGAGCTTTCAAAAAGACAGGGATACCGAAGATCAAAGGAGAACAGTTATAAAAAAGGCAAAAAGTTTAAAGGAGAGGTCACTAACCCGCTTTACAGCATTAATCTGAAAAATGATCTTGAAACCTACCTCAAACGGCATAAAAAGTTTTTTGGAGATATTACTGAAGATTCAATAAAAAGTGGAAAATACTATCAAGGCGTTGTGCTTGAAACAAAATCTAAGGAAGCAATTATTCAAGTCGGAGAAGTGAAACGACCCGTAAAAACTGAGGACCTTCTTTGGGCAAAAGACTGGAAACCAACCGGTTCGTGGCAATCAATTAAAAGCTCGGCGGACGTTTTTAGACCGGGAGACATCGTTCTTGTCAGAGCAACTGACACTAAAGGGACAAGAGATATCTATGACCACCGTAACTATGAAAAAACTCTTGATAAGAATACGTTTTTCTTTGTCCTTGAACAGATTCCGGCTTCTCAGGCTGCAATAATAGTCAAAGACCCCTACTCCGGTTATGTTAAATCTATTATGGGCGGCTATGACTTTGAGATCAGTGAATTTGACAGAACCACACAGGCCTGCAGACAACCTGGAAGTGCGATCAAACCAATCTTCTATGCACTTGCACTTGAAAAAGAGAATGGTTACAAACCACTTCTTACACCCGCATCAATGGTTCTTGATGCTCCGGTAACAGTAACTGACACTAATTTTAAGCCGGGCAATTTTGAAAATAGCTTTAAAGGAGAAGTCACTGTATGGGAAGCTCTTATACACTCGATGAACACTCCTGCGATAAGAGTTCTGCAAAAAATAGGACTTAAAAAAGCTATTGAGGGAGCAAGAAAGCTGGGAATTAAAAGTAAGATCCGTGCCGAATTTGGAAGCGTGCTGGGATCCAGTTGTCTGACAGTTGATGAACTTACCGATGCATATGCTCATTTTCCAAATGCAGGTAAATCCCCGCACACGACTTTTATCAGAAAAGTTTACGATAAATATGGAAAAGTTCTTGAAGACAACACTGTTTTCTATGATCCTTACATTTCGGCTCCTGAAAAACTGTCAAGACTGATCTATTTTTCAAAAAGAAAAGAAACTCAGGCTCTTACACCTCAGACATCATTTATTATGAGCAAAATACTTGAAGATATCATAAACAGGGGAACCGGTGCCCGTGCAAGAAATATCAACAGCTATAAATGCAGCAAGAAAAAGATCGAAGAAGACGGCACTGAAACAGAAGTTACCGGATACTGCTCAAAACATGTCGGAGGAAAGACAGGAACAACGAACGACTATCTTGATGCTTGGTTTATCGGACATTCTCCCAACCTCGTCACAGGTGTCTGGGTTGGAAATGATGAGCATGGAATGCCGCTTGGAAGAGTTGAGACCGGCTCAAAGGCAGCTCTTCCCATCTGGAAAGATTTTATGGAAAGATATTTGAAAAATTTTCCTGAAACAAACTACGAGATGCCTTCGGGAGTTGTTTCAAGAAAGATAGACAAATCTAATGGTCTTGTCGTTGAGGAAGGCAGTGGTGTCAGAATGTACTTTCATTACGGAACGGAACCGGATAAAAATGTTGACGAGCAACATATTCTTGATCCTTCAAATGGTTTGGAAGGAGTATTTTGAGCAGAACGAACATCATAAAAAAGAGCTCGCTTCTTGTAGTTTTCACAATGATATCAAGAGTCCTTGGACTTGTAAGAGAGATCGTAAAGGCAGCCTTTCTTGGAACATCCGCACTGGCTGATGCTTTCACTATCGCCTTTCTGATCCCGAATCTGCTTAGAAGGCTTTTTGCAGAAGGGACTATCTCAGCGGCTTTCATTCCTACCTTTAAAGGATATCTTCAGGATAATTCTAAAGATGATATCAAACTTTTTCTAAGTTCAGCTTTCACTTTTGCCGTAACAATTTTCTCGATCACAGTTATTGCCGGAATGTTTGCCGCAGGCCCTCTGGTTGAAATTTTTGGCCCGGGATTTGACACAAAAACTGCCGATGAAGCGGTGTTTCTCACAAAAGTCATGTTCCCCTATCTCGCATTTATTTCTGTTGCCGCATTTATTCAGGGAATTCTTAACAGTCTTGGAATTTTCGGCCCCAGCGGATTCACACCGATACTTTTCAATCTGTGTTTTATAGCGTCTGGCTTTGTTCTCAGCCCGTTCATGGATAATCCTGCAAGAGCAATTGCTGTGGGCGTAACTGTCGGTGGAACTGTTCAGGCAGGATTCCAGATACCATACCTTTTAAAAACTGGATTGAGGTTTTCATTTACAAATCTTAAAAAGGCATTTTATCATCCGGGAGTGAGAAAAGTTCTTAAACTTATAGCACCGACAACTCTGGGGCTTGGAGCATATCAACTTAATATAATTATCACCACCAGGATCGCAAACGGTGCCGGAGAAGGTGTTGTAAGTTCCCTTCAGTTCTCCAACAGACTTCTCGAACTTATCTTAGGTATTTTCGTCGTATCTATCAGCACTGTAATCCTTCCGGAACTTTCAGCAAATGTAAAGGAAGGCAAATGGGATACTTTTAACAAAAACCTTATCTTTGGAATTAAAATAATCGCTCTGATCTCAATTCCTGCAACCGTTTTCACTCTGCTTTTCAGGCATGAGATCGTTTCGCTTCTTTTCAAGTTCGGAAAATTCGATGAACATTCAGTAAACCTGACAGCCTATGCCTTGATGTTTCATATTGCCGGGTTATTCTTTATTGCAGTAAACAGAATTCTATACCCTGCTTTTTTTGCACAGGAAGACACCGTTTCACCAACTATTGCAGGAGTAATTTCGCTTGTAGTCAATGTCGGACTCGCACTGATACTCGTAGCATTCATGCAAGGAGGAGGAGTTGCACTTGCTGCAACCATCGGATCAATTTCAAGCACAGTTACTCTTCTTATTTTCTTAAAAAAAGGCGGAAAGATCGATCTTGTAAAAATTTTCAAAGCATTCGTATATTCAGCGCGATTCTTTATAATTGTTCTTGCCTCTTCCGTACCTCTCTTTTTAATAAAAAAAGAACTTTATGTGTTTTTTGGAAACATGTCGGCATTCTCGGGCAACTGGAATAGAATTGTCACAGAGTTTGTTCCCTTCATGATTTGCGTATTGATATTTATCTTCATTATTTTGGCTATTCTTATAATGTCAAAAGATGAAAATGCACAGTTTGTAATAAATAAATTCCTTCGGAGAAAAAGTAATGGAAAAAGTTAAACTTCTGATCATCGGAGCAGGCCCTGGCGGATATGTAGCCGCAATCAGAGCAGCTCAGCTTGGACTTGAACCTGTCATTGTTGAAAAAGAAAATGTTGGCGGAACATGCCTTAACTGTGGATGTATTCCCGCTAAAGCTCTCATTTCTTCTGCTGAAACATACAATCTTGCAAAACATTCTTCATATCTCAATATCACAGCTGGAGAAGTTAACTGGGGTAATGTTGTTGAAAATGCAAAAAAAGCAGTCGTGAAAAACCGCATAGGTGTTGAATATCTTTTTAAGAAAAATAAGATCAGACATATAACAGGAATCGCATCTTTTACTGGCGAGAAAACTGTGATAGTTGGTAAGGATGAATTCGTTGCAGAAAACATAATTATTGCCACTGGTTCTAAGGTTCGTATCATAAGTACTTTCCCTGTTGACGGAAAACATATCATAAGTTCCGAGCAGTCTCTCTATCAGGAAGAACTTCCCCAAAGTCTCGCAATAATCGGTGGCGGTGTTATCGGTGTCGAGATTGCCTACATCTATCATTCTTTCGGCGTTGAGGTCACAATAATTGAATCAATGAAAACGATCATTCCGTTTGAAGATAAAGATGTTGTCAGAGAGCTTTCAAAAGAATTTAAAAAGAAAAAAATAAAGATCCACGCGGGAACTTCAGTACAGACTGTTGAAAAGACCGAAAACGGAATGCTCATTACTCTTGAGAATGGAAAAACTGTTGAAGCAAAGCAGGTTCTTTCTTCTGTGGGTAGAGCGCCGAACATTGACGGTCTGAACATTGAAAAGTCAGGCGTTGAACTTGATGAAAAAGGTTGTATTGCTACTGACAAGCTTTTTAGAACCAATGTTGACGGAATTTTCGCAATAGGAGATGTCATTGCAACTCCTATGCTGGCACATACGGCTGAGCACGAAGGAATTATCACTGTTGAGCAGATAGCAGGAAAGGATGTTCATGAGATCGATTATCTCTTAAATCCAGGATGCATCTACTGTCAGCCTTCGATCGCTTCAATCGGTTACAGGGAACAGGATCTTATTGAAAAAGAGATTTCATATAAATCTGGAAAATTCCCATTCTCTGCTAATGGAAAAGCGATAGCTTCAGGACATAACACTGGTTTTGTAAAAGTTCTGCTTGATGACAGCACTCATAAAATAATTGGCGCTCACATTATTGGATACGGAGCAACTGACCTTATCTCTGAATTCATTGCTGCAATGAACGTGGGAGCAACAGCGGAGCAGCTTATAAATTCCATACACCCTCACCCTACTCTCTGTGAAGCATCTCTTGAAGCTCTTCTAAACGCACTTGGAAGAACTATTCATATTTAGGAGCATAATGTATCAACTGGTTTTTCTACTTTCAGGTTTAGCCTTTTTCTTATTCGGGATGCAGCTTTTAGGAAAGTTGTTAAGCTCGTTTACTGGCGGAAATCTTGATGAAAAACTGGCAAAATATACAAAGAACGATTTTGTAAAGCTCATCGTCGGATTTGTAGTCACGACCCTTTTTCAGTCTTCAAGTGCTACAACGGTCATCATGGTTTCAATGACATCTGTGGGACTGATCTCCGTAGCTGAATCTCTGAGTTTCATTCTTGGTGCAAACATTGGTTCAATAACCACTGCATGGATTGTCGCGGTAAAAATCACAAAGGCCGGAATCTTTCTTTTCACAGCAGGAATTATTGGAAGATTTCTGAGCAGCAACAAAAAAACCGGATATTTCTTTGATTTTCTTGCCGGACTGGGACTCATTTTCTTCGGTCTTGAAATGATGTCTGATTCACTGGAGTTTATAAAAAAATCTCCGGAAGTAGTTGATTATATCTCCAGGTTCAGTGCTGAAACAAGCATCGGCTCCATGCTTGTGCTTGTGCTTTTCGGCGTTCTTTTCACAGCTGTTATTCAATCAAGCGGAGCTACTGCGGCAATGGTCATAACTATTGCATCTCAGGGAATTCTTGATCTTCACAGTGCATGCGCTATCGTTCTGGGATCGACCCTGGGAACAACTATTACAGCATTTCTGGCTTCTTTAAATGCAGGAGCTTTGGGAAAAAGAACTGCCTTTATGCAGTTTTTTATAAATATCATCGGCATGCTTTTTGGAATGTTGCTCTTCTACCCTTCAATTGACTTAATAACCAACCTGATGTCCGCAAAAAACATTCACGTATCCCTGATAATCGCAACATACATGACCTTTTTAAAGATCGCTCTTGTCATCATTGTCTTTCCTATACGCAAATATGTGGCGAAATTCTCTGAATTACTTATCAGAGAAAAATTCCAGACAATAAACATTAAGCCGAGAACTCCAAAACTGCCCTACAATGCTGGCTCTCTTGTAATTGCGGCAAATCTCAACAAAAATGTTGATACTTTCATGAAGTACCTTACAGATATGCTCGCTTTTTCTTATATCATCATGCGCAAACCGAAGGAGCACGGTCTTTTTGATAAAGTCGTCAAGTATGAAAAAACCCTTGATCTTGGACACAGAAAAATGGTCCAGTCAATTAGTGCAACCGGAAACAGTCGCAACGCACTTCTGTGGCTTTACCTGAAAATGTCGGATGAAGCAGAATCCATGGGCGATCACGCAAGATCAATTGCCAAGTACGGAATAAAACTTGGAGAACTGGAGTTCACTTTTTCAGATGAGCAGAAAAAACTGATGCTTGAAGCTCACACTAAGATATTTATGCAGTTCCATAAAGTCTGTGTTAAAAAGAACTATGACACTGAACTTCTTGAGAACTGTCATTATATTGAAAGATTCCTGAGGACTAAAAAGAGAGAACTTTACACCATTCTCTGTGTGGAAACTGGTCACAATCCTGAAAAAAGACTTGTGCTAACTGACATTCTTTCTGAATACAGCAAGATAAATCACTCAATAAAACGTATTCTTCAGGTAAATATCGATACAATTGAAGGCAGAGGGATCTACCTCTGGGAGAAAAAACATGTTCAGGGAAAGGACCTCGCTGATTCTGGGCAGTGATGGAATTGAAAAATTAAAAAATTCGACTGTTGCAGTCTATGGGCTTGGTGGAGTCGGTGCTGCTGCTGCAATTTCTCTTGTCCGTTGCGGCGTTGGAACGATCGCAGTCACAGATTTTGACACGATAAATGACACAAATCTTAACAGACTTATCTTTGGATACAACTCGACCATAGGAATAACAAAAACCGAAGCTTTCATTAAGTTTGCAAAAGATATAAACCCTGATGTGAACATCGTTTCCTCAACAAATTTTGTACACGGAGAAGACGCTGCTGAAAATATTCACGAAGCTGATTTTCATATTGACGCAATTGACAGTCTCAATCCAAAGGTCAGTCTCATCATAGCCCTTGTAGAAAAAGGGTTTCCGTTCATATCTTCAATGGGAACAGGCGGAAAACTTGAACCTGAAAAGCTTGAGATCGCTGACATCTGGAAAACTGATGTCTGTACACTTGCAAAATTTGTGAGAAAAAGGCTCAGAAATAGAGGAATGAAAGAAAAGTTCCCCGTCGTTTTCAGCAGAGAAAAACCAGTTGATCCCGTAATGCTTGATGAAGAAAAAAATGATGATGAAATAGGAAGAGTTAGAAAAACACAAGGCTCCGCACCCTTTGTACCACAGGCGGCGGGATTAATGCTTGCTTCTTATACAGTGAGAAAAATTATAGAAAACAACATTTAATTTTCAATCACTTCCAGATTGTCTCCTTTAAAATTAAGCTCTTCAACTTCGGTGAAAGGACTTTTCAAAGAATAAACTGTCACGATTCCTTTTGTTGACAATCTTAAGTGGAGAAATCCGAGCCCTTCAGCATAGAGTCTAACATAATTATTGTCATCATCTATCTCTACATCATATGGGAATTGAGCGTTAAAGGGCACCCTCAAACTAACCTCTATTTGATGTCCGTGTTGAATAAAACCGCCTCTTAGAACAACATTTGCGACATATTCAGAAAAGGAAAAACCCCTTTCCACCTCAACGAGTTGGTTAATGCCATAACCATTAAGCGAACCTGTAAAGGAAACATCCCATATGTTACCAGTTTTCAGATAGTTAAAGCTAATAGAGCTAGAATTATCTTCAATTTCCACCATATCTATATCTGGACTATCAGCGTCCCGTAATAAATCCTGATCTTCAAAATCATCAGGTTCGGCATCCTTATCAATGTCCTCATCCGCAAAGTCATCATCTGCTTCCACATCATCCAGAACAACTGAACCTTCAAAATCAGAGCCTAAGATATCAATTTCACTTAAGATATTATCGCAATCACAAATGTCTTCGCCAGAATTTAAAATAGCTTTCTGCAAATTATTCTCACATGAAACACCTAACAGTAAAACTGTAAAACCCAACAGAAAAAGCAGATATTTCTTTTTCACATTAACCCCTTAACGATATTCTTCATTTACCCCTTTTGTATTCATAATATCCTAATTTTTCTTTTTTTTCCAGAAAGATCGTTCACCAACTGACAGTTTGAATAAATCTCCAAATTATGATATGATTTTTTGCTTAATAAATTTGGGGAGATAAATCATGAAATTCTTTCATTTTATAATTTTAACCGTTTCATTTCTAATCTGTCAGAGTTTGCTTGGAGATATATGTTTTTCGGATGAGTTCATTGCAGAATTTGTTGATGATAATCCTGAAAAAGTTGAGCTAACATACACCGATTATTCAGATTGCCATTATTGTGAAAACGATGGCCATGGTGGACACTGTCAAAGCCAGGAAGAAAGAATGCTTCTCAAGGTTCTGCGAGCTGATTCCATTGACGGGTTTCGGGTTCTTGAACTTACATCGCAAGATCAGCTAATTAATAATGTGGACATCTGCACTCCTGCGGGGAAATACACCTATCTAATTCTGGACTTTGACACAGAAAATGATTCAAAACCCGGAAACTGCGATTCAGATTGTGAAAAAGATGGAGACCCTATGGGCACAGAATCCAACTTTTTTGAAATAGAAGTTCCCAACCATTCAATTTCATGTGTTGAAAAAGGCCAAGAACTTTCAATATCGCAAGAACAATTTGAAAACCTCAAATATCAATACGGAACTGACAATGATTACAACCCGGATGAAACTCCGGATCTTATTTCTGAAACACCAGATGAAAATGAATCTCAAATACAGGATTCAAACACCGAAACAACAGACAAGAACTACGCAGAAACTCCCGACGATATGAATGAAAACCCGGATAATGAAAACACATCAACACCATCAGACAGTCAAAATAGCAAAGATACTGACGGATGTTCCATACTAATATTATAAAAAACTTTCAAAACGCCTTTAACGCATCTATAATGTATCTGTATAGCATCTTTTTTGTCTAATGACAGGAGGTAAAAATGCTTAAACAGAAACTTCTTGAGATAATATCAAACGGTGAAAATTCCGGAGTTGAGTTCAAGCTTGATAAAATTAGACCGGAGCAACTTGCAAAGGAAGTCGTCGCTTTTGCAAACCTCAAAGGCGGAATAATAATTCTTGGCGTTTCCGACGAAGGACAGATCACTGGAATAAAAAAAAAGAACCTTGAAGAATGGATCATGGACACAGTTTTTGGAAGGTATATACATCCTGTTATTATTCCTTTTTATGAAGAGATCATCATTGATAAAAAACGTATTGCTGTGATCACTATCGGTCCCGGGACCTCAAAACCTTATGTTGTAAGAAACAATAACAGAGAAAATCTTTATATCCGAATAGGAAGCATTTCAAAACTTGCCACTCGAGAACAGCAGGCAGGACTTTTTGCAGTTGGTGGAATGCTTCACACTGAAATAATGCCAGTTCCGGGAACTTCAATTGAATCCCTTGATAAGGTGAGACTAGAAAATTATCTTTACGACATACTCAAAGAGCCCGAAAGGATTACCTCACAAAATGACTTTGAAAAAAGACTTAAAGGTCTTGGTTTTCTTATACAGGACAGCAATCTAGGAACAGTCTGCACAATTGCAGGGCTGGTACTTTTCGGAATAAATCCGAGATCTTACATAAGACATTCCGGAGTAAGGATCATGGCTTTTGAGGGAACTGACATGGAATATCGGGCACTTCTTGATGAAATCCTCGACGGCCCTCTTGTCGGAAGATGGAAAATTGATGGCAACGATTCAAAACAGCTTGTAGACACAGGGTTGATCGAGAAGCTGATAAATGCCCTGAAACCCTACATAATTGATGAGTCTGATACGATAAACGAGAATTTCAGACGCGAAAAGAAATTCATCTATCCCCCTGAAGCGATCAGAGAAACTGTCGTGAACGCTTTTGCTCACAGAGACTGGACAAGATTTTCCGATATTGAGGTCTCAAGATATTCCGACCGCATTGAAATTACCAGTCCCGGAGCTTTTCCAAATTCCATGACAATTGAAAAAATGATCGCCGGACAGAGAACTTCGAGAAATCCGATCATAGTTGAGGTGCTTAGAGACTACGGTTATGCCGATGCCAGAGGAATGGGGATTAGAAAAAAGGTTATACCTCTCATCCGAGAATATTCAGGAAAAGACCCTATATTTATTGCGGATGAAGATAGGATCAAAACAATACTTCCGCAAGCATCCGACACAGATCATGTGAAATCACCTAAAAGCACCTACAACGCATCAACAACACCTTTAAATGCATCTATAAGCCAGCTTCAGGAAGAAATTATCCTGCAGATAAAAAAGGATCCGTACACTTCCTACGATAAAATAGCGGAAAAAACACAGAAAAACAGAACAACTATAATGAGAAACATCAACAAGCTTAAAAAGTTAAATATCATCTCAAGAACAGGATCAAAAAAAACGGGAAAATGGCTCATTAACTTGTGAGGTCACTATGGAAAAGATAACCGTACCAAAAACTAGATTTAAACAGTTCTATCACTTTAATGAAGTTCCTTCGACAATGTCTGAAGCGCAAGAGTATATCCGAAAGGGAATACGGAACGGAATTGTCGTTGCAGATTCCCAGACTGAGGGTTACGGCAGAAATTCTAAAGAATGGCATTCTCCTAAAAATGGAAACATCTACCTTTCATTTTTTGATGAAATAACCGAAGACGTCAGCCACATACCGCAAAGAACTGCAATGGCAGCACTCAGCGCTGTGCGTCATTTTGTAAAAGACAAAGCTGTTATAAAATGGCCCAACGACATACTTATCAGCATGGAAAAAACTTCAGGTATAATTGCAAAATCAATCAAACACGAGAATAAAAGATTTTACATCTGCGGAATCGGTATCAACATCGTTAAGCCTGACACAGAACAATTTGAACACGTGTGGAAAGTAACATCCATATCAGATCACAGCAAAACTGTTTCACCTGAAGCACTTCTCAGACAGACAATAATTGAAATTGAAAAGGCCTTTTCTACGCCAGATAGCAAAATTATCAAAAAATATCGCCAAGAGATCTCATGGATGGTGGATAAAAGGATAAAATACACACAAGATAGAAAAGAATATTTTCAAGGCGAAGTGGAATACTTTAATGATGATGGATCGCAAATCACGGTCACCAATGATCTTGGTATAAAACAGTTTTCGACGCTGTCAATAACTGAGATTGAATAACTCCCTCAATCCCTCTTTCAAAAAGAGGGAGGCTGGGTCTTGTCCCCTCGCTTTGTGAAAGAGAGGGTTAGGGAGAGTTCAGGTTAGTTATTTGCTAACCCCTACATTTTTTAGTATTATTGGCGAAGCGAATTTATTTTTTGTGTATTGAGGTACGGATATGAAAAGAGCTTTATTTATTCTTTTAATTATTATTGTAGGCGCTTGTACAAGTGAAAACAGCAATATAACGGACGATCAGGGTGAATTCCCGGATTCAACAAACGATAACAGTTCAACTCTTCCTGACAATTCTGTGACTGATAAAGAAGTTGAAGATAACGCAGTCGCTGAAGAAGATATCGAGGAAGTTGATGATATTGAAGCGGTGGATGATTTCACGAAGCCGGATGAAGATATCGATGCGAACTTTTATGCTGAAACCTGTGACTGTTTTGGAACTGAGTATCCGATCCCTGAACAGTTTAGAGAAACTCCCGGCTGGTGCAAAGCCGATGCAGATTCTGACAGCATACCAAACTGTATTGAAGCAATAGACGGCAACTTCACAAACTCAGATACCGATGCTGATCCCGATTATCTTGATACAGATAGTGATGATGATGGAATTCTTGATTCTGACGAAGGTTATGAAGATGTTGATAAGGACGGCCTCAACAACTACCGTGACCTGGATAGTGATAATGACGGTTTTGATGACAGCATTGAATGTCCTTCAACTCCATGTGTGGATTCTGATGGGGATACAATCATGGATTTTATTGATTCAGATTCTGATAACGACGGACTTACAGATAAACAAGAAAAAGACCTCGAGACTGACCGTCTTAAAAAAGATACTGATGAGGACGGTTTTGACGATCTGGCGGAAGTAACTTACGGAAGCAATCCGCTTGATGCTCTGGATGGAATTCCGGAAGAAATTTACTATGTTGTTTTGCCATACGATACTGCTAACGACGAGATCAGGACTCTCAAATTTAAAACCGATGTTGAAAAAGTCGATATTCTCATCCTTCTTGACCGTTCAAGTTCGATGAGTGGAGAGATCGACAATCTTAAGACAGATATAAATACCGAGATCGTTACAAATATCAGCTCTGAAATTAACGATGCAGGTTTCGGACTTGCAACATTCGATGACTGGAAAGCTCTTAACGGTGACACGATCTTTTCTCTTGTTCAGCCGATAACAACATCGACTACTGACATTGAAACTGCAATAGACGGAGTTTCCAACCTTTCAAACTGCGGATGGGAACCTCACCACGAAGCTCTTTATCAGGTTGCAAACGGAACAGGCTACAACGGAGAATTCGTCTTTGATAAAAGAGAATCTTCAACTAATGCATGCGATGTGACTGGAAACTACTATCCTTCAATTCCAGCAGCTGACTGTTCTTCTGCCGAAGGAAAAATTGGCGGCGCCTGTTTTAGAAATGATTCGATGCCTATAATCATCATGCTCAGTGACGAAGCATTTACCAGCTACCCCACAGATGTGTTTTCTTGGACAATAGATTATCACGATAAAGCAGATGCTATTGCAGCACTTAACGACATAAATGCAAAGTTCATCGGTGTGGATTCATGGCACTCTGGCATAACTTGGACACCCTCTCCTGAAGCTGATTTTAAGGAAATAAGCACAGCAACCGGATCAGTTTCTGCAACAACTACAGAACCATTTTTCTACAAAATAAACAGCGACGGATCAGGACTTTCGGCTAAAATAAAAGACGCCGTAATGGAACTCACATCAAACATTAAACTTGATGTATGGACTGCAAGCGTCAGCGTTTCAAATCCTGAAAGTGTTGACACTTCAAAATTTGTCAAAAGCCTCACACCATTTTCTTCCGATCCTGTCGACAGCTACGTCAGCAAAGATGCAACAACTTTTTATGCTGTCAATCCGGGAGCTAAGGTTGATTTTGAGATCAAGTTCCATAATAGCGTGTACGAACCTACGATACTTGAAGCAACCGTCTTTAAAGCAAAAATTAATGTTCTTGGAGATGGCGCACTTCTTGACACCAGAGAAGTAATAATCATCGTTCCAGGCACAGACTCCCGTGATTAAATAAGGACACCTATGAAAAAACACAAAAAAGTCTCGCTGACCACCAAAATACTTATAGCGCTCATCTTTGGAGCAGTAACCGGCACAGCTCTTAATATTTTTGCATCCTTAGGAGCTCAGGACATTATCGGGACTTGGCTTACCGGTGGAATCTTTGATCTAGTCGGCAGAATGTTTCTTGCTTCTATTAAAATGCTTGTCGTTCCACTAGTTCTTGTAAGTCTGATCTGCGGAGCAGCAGGAATCAGTGATATAAGAAAACTTGGACGTGTCGGCGGAAAAACTCTTCTTTTCTATATTTCAACGACTTCCATCGCTATTACAATTGCTCTGTCTCTGTCATATATCACTAATCCCGGGAAAGGCTTTAATCTTGGAGAACATCTTTCAAAAAGTGAAATCTCCACAGTGAAAACTCCAACACTTGTTGATACAATCGCAAATATAATTCCTTCCAACCCATTCACCGCTTTTTCTGACGGAAAAATGCTTCAGGTCATATTTTTTGCACTTATTTTCGGATTTGCAATGGCAGTTCTGGGAGAAAAAGTTGCAACTGTAAAAAAACTCACTGAAGAACTCAATGAAATTGTTATGAAAATGGTCATGATGGTCATGGAAGTCGCTCCTTACGGCGTTTTTGCTCTTGTAGCCAACGTTTTTGCAAAAGAAGGTTTTTCAGCCTTTGCGCCTCTTCTTAAGTATATTTTTACCGTTTTTCTAGCACTTTTCATTCACTTTATCTTCACTTACAGCCTAAGTTTGAAAATCTTTGCAAAACTTTCACCGATAACATTCATCAAAAAGTTCTACCCTACAATGCTTGTCGCCTTTTCAACTGCATCAAGCAATGCAACACTCCCGATAACGATGGAAACAGCTGAAAAAGATCTTGGAATCTCAAATAAGATAGCATCTTTCACACTTCCGCTTGGAGCAACAATAAACATGGACGGAACTGCCATCATGCAGGGAGCCGCCGTTGTCTTTATTTCACAGGCTTACGGAATCGAGCTTACACTTACAAATCTGGCTATCGTTGTCCTGACAGCAACTTTAGCATCAATTGGAACAGCAGGAGTCCCCGGAGTCGGACTCATCACACTTTCATTGGTCCTTAAAGAAGCAGGACTCCCAATTGAAGGAATCGCACTCATAATGGGAATTGACAGAATTCTCGACATGACAAGAACTGCCGTAAACATCTCAGGCGACACCGTCGTTTCTCTCATCATCGCAAAAAGTGAAGGCGAACTCGATGAAAAGGTCTTTAATTCCTGAGAAGTTTGTTGTATACCAATGCTTTAATTATTGAATAAATTTAAAAATTATAGTAGAAAGATACTTAGGTTTGTTATTTAATCTGGAGGAAACGATGAAAAAGGAAATAAAAAGTTTTGCAAAGGATCTTATCAACTTTCTTGATAAATCACCGACTGCTTTTCATGCTACATCAAACATCGAGAAAAAGCTGAAAACTGTTGGATTTAAAGAGCTTAAAGAAGAAAACGCATGGAAATTCAAGACTGGCGACAAAGCTTTTGTTAAAAGAAACGATTCTTCTCTTATCGCCTTTGTTATCGGGAGTGAAAAACCTTTTAAAACTGGTTTTAAGATTGTTGGTGCGCACACAGACAGTCCTCTTTTAAAGCTTAAGGCCGAAAGCGAAAGCAAATCAGCCGGATGTGTAAGAGTTGCAACTGAAGTTTACGGCGGACCGCTCATCACAACATGGTTTGACAGAGATCTTGGAATCGCAGGCAGAGTTATGGTCAAAAAGGCTGGTAAATATCAGTCAAAAATGGTTTTTATAAATAAACCTGTAACACTTATTCCAAGTCTTGCGATTCATTTAAACCGTGAAGCTAACAAAGGTTTTGAGTTTAACAGACAAAATCATCTTCAGATTGTTCTCAGCTCTGACAACAAAGCTAAAAATGTTCTTAAAACCCTTATTGCTGACAAAATAAATGAAAACCCAGAGAGCATACATTCAATGGATGTCTATGCTGTTGATCTCCAGAAAGGATCTTTCAACGGTCTTGATGATGAACTGATAAGTTGCGGAAGACTTGACAACCTTCAGATGTGCCACGCAATTCTTGAATCAATTCTCACAGTTGAAGCACCGAAAGCAACAACTGTTGCTGCATTTTATGACAACGAGGAGATTGGTTCAAAAACACCAATGGGAGCTGATTCAAACTTCATGCTTTCAACTCTTCAGCGTATAGTTGCAGTAACTTCAAACGGAAAAGACGATTATTACCGCGCAATCTCAAACAGTTTTCTTATCAGCGCCGACGGAGCTCACGCCCATCATCCAAATTTTCCGGAAAAACACGATCCCGCCTACGCTCCGATGTTAAATAAAGGACCTGTTATAAAAATGAGTGCAAGTTTCAGATATGCAACAACATCTGAGACTAGTGCAGAATTTGAAAGGATCTGTGAAAAGACAAAAGTTCCTTTCCAGAAGATGGCAAACAAATCAGATGTTCCTTCCGGAAGCACAATAGGCCCGATGAGCACTGCAGCTCTCGGAATTAAGGGAATTGATATTGGAAATGCAATGTGGGCAATGCACTCTGTTCGTGAAACCGCAGGAACCACAGACCATTGGTACATGTTCAAGGCACTTAGCTTCTTTTACGGAGAATAACCATGAACTTTGTAGTCGATATCGGCAACTCTAACACCGTCATTGGTCTTTATAAAGGAGATGTTATCCTGAAAAGATGGCGTATTGCCACTGAAAGATCACAGACAGTTGATGATCTGACATCAAAGATACACTCTCTTATGTCTTTTTCAGGAATTTCCGTTTCGGATATTTTTCAATGTATTATCAGCTCAGTTGTTCCAACTTGGAATCATGCATGGGAAAGATTCTCCATTGAGTTTCTAAACAGACAGCCCCTGTTTATAACATCTAAGATTAATTCAGGAATCGAGCTTTCAGTCGACAACCCTTCCGAAGTCGGTGCCGACAGAATTGCAAATGCCGTTGCTGCTTCTGAAAAATTCAAACAGGGAGCTTTTATTGTCGATTCAGGAACTGCTATAACTCTTGACATTATCACTCCTGAAAAAAAATATATCGGCGGAGCGATCATGCCCGGAATTATTATATCGATGGAAGCTCTGTCTAACGAAACAGCTAAACTCCCCAGATTTGAGCTTACAATGCCGGAAAAACCAATTGGAACAAACACGCTTGAAGGACTAAAAAGTGGAGTTTTTTACGGTTTTGTGGGAATGATCGACAGAGTTATTGAAGAATCTCTGGCACAGATCGATTTTAAGCCTGAGATTATCGCAACAGGAGGTCTGGCCGGAGCAATAACAACAGGTTCAAAATATATCTCACAATTTGAAAGAGATCTTACTCTTGAAGGACTTAACTATATTGCAGCGCGATACAGAGGTGAAATATAATGTGGAGAAAAGCTCATAACAGTCTCCAGAAAAAAGCGGTCATTAACGGTCTTTTTCCAATTACGGCTGATGAATATCTCAAGGCAATGATCTTCTTTGCAGGAGACGAAGATGAATCAGTCTGGCAAACTGCAATAGAAAAGCTGAAAAATTATAAGAACACTGATATTAAAAAACATATCAACAGCGAAATTCCTGAAAATTCAGCTCTCGCCTTGTTAAAACTTGCCGGACAGAGAAAAGATCCTTCACTTTTCATCTATCTTCTTGAAACAGGAAAACTCCTGCACAAATGGGTCTTTGACTACCTTGCTATTGAAGATGAAGTGTTTTGGAAAACTCTCATAACACACAAGGATTTCATCGTCTTTTCCGCCTCCAGAAGCGAAAGATTTGCTTCTTTCTTTGCGAAGTTCAGCACTGTTCTTGCGGACCTTTATATTGAACAGATCGGATATCTTTCATCAAAAGAAAATGAACAGATAGCTAGGGAAAAGATCGAATTTGAAGAAACAGAAAAAGCTGAAAAACCTGAAGCAACAGAAGAAATAGTTGAAGAAGATGAGGAACCGATGGTGCTTGGGGAAGATGATTTTGATTTCCCGGATTTTCTCCTTTCAGATAAAGCTTTTGAAGGACTTCGAGCGGAAGAAATCGGTGAAAAAAGAAAAACAACAGTTCAGATCTTAAACGAATTATCAATGGGACTGAAGATAAAAGCAGCAATGATGGGAAATCTCGAAGTAAGAAAAATACTTATCAAAGACCCTAAAAAGCAGGTTGCACTTGCAGTTCTTAGCAATCAAAGAATAACTCCAAAAGAGGTTGCCGCAATTGCATCGGATGCCGCTGCTCCAATTGAGGTAATAACATATATTGCTCAGGTTAAAGCACTTTCAAAAAGCTATCAGGTGAAGCTAAGCCTCGTTATGAATCCGAAAACTCCTATAAAAATTTCCTTGAACTTTCTCGATGTTCTAAGACTTAAAGACATCAAAATGATCGCTAAAAGCAGAAAGATCTCGGCTATAATAAAAATGCGTGCTCAGAAAAAAATACGATGACAAACGAAATTGCTGTTCCTGTATCCTATCTTGTCAATGAAATCAAACAGGGTGTTGAAGGGGCTTTCGGTTTTGTAGCCGTTACCGGTGAGCTTACAAACCTAAGTAAAGCCTATTCCGGACATATCTATTTTTCTTTGAAAGATGAACGTTCTCAGATTCGCTGCGCACTTTTTAAAGGCCAGCAGAAAATGAATAAAGCTGAACTTAGAAATGACGAGGAATATATTGTTTACGGCAGAGTTTCTGTCTATGAGCCCAGAACTGAAATAACACTGATAGTTAACCTTATAATGCCGGTTGGCGAAGGACTTGCGGCAGTAAGACTTAGAATGCTCAGGGAAAAACTCAATAAAATGGGAATCTTTGATGAGAAACACAAAAAAACTCTCCCCCAGTATCCTGAAACAATCGGAGTTGTAACTGCTGAGGGCGGTGCAGCAATACACGATATCGTCAAAGTTGCCAGAAAAAGGTTTCCACCTGCTGAAATTATTCTTTCGCCATCTTCAGTGCAGGGAGCTAAAGCTGAAAATGAACTTGTCAGGGCACTTGAAAGACTATCTGATATGGATGTGGATGTTATTGTAATCGGTCGTGGAGGCGGTTCAAAAGAAGACCTTGAAGTCTTTAACAGTGAAAAACTTGCCTTTGCCGTTGCGCACTGTCCAATTCCGGTAGTAAGTGCAGTAGGACACGACACTGATACGACTATTCTCGATCTTGTCGCAAGCAGATCTGTAGCAACTCCGTCTGCTGCTGCTGAACTTATTTTCCCCGACTGCGAATCGCTTGAACACATTCTTCTTAAAGATCAGATCTCAATGAAAAAAAGTGTCGTTTCAAAACTGGATACACTTGAAATGCAACTTGACAACTTAATGCTTTCAATGAAGAGTCCCTTGCAGGTTATAGATCAGATACTTCACCGTACAGAAAAACTAATTATGCATGCGGAAACAAAAATCACCGAGAGACTGTTCGACTCACTCCAGCAACTTCAAAAACAGGAACTTATGCTTGAAAAGAACAACCCGCTCTCGCCACTTGAAAGAGGATTTGTAATAGTTGAACAGAATTCATCAATGGTTAAAAGACTTAATAAATTCAAAGACTCTCAGGATTTCTCAATAACTTTCAAAGATGGAAAAGTTAAGATCAAAGGTAAAGAATAACATTCTGACTTTATGCAAAAGTCAGGACAACATGACCTTTTCCCCCATTCCCCGAAAAACGACACAGATGTCTAAAACACCAAACGCAACACATTATACAATGTGTTGCGTTTGTTCTGTAACTCTTTGATTTAATTCAATTTGACAATTTCCAACTCGACACTTTTCAACATAACGATTTGTGTTGTGGTGTTTAACGCAACTTAAAGATGTGTGACGTTTAAAAACAAAGTCTGTCTTTTGACCAATAACTTCGTCGGGGTGACGATTAAATTCGTTGCCTTATCCAACAACCTGTTAAAAAACATTGATCTGCTTACCACCCACTTAACAACTTAGCGTTAAAGCTTTACCTGTTGCATTGAACTTGACATCCCAACTACTACTTATATTCTAATTTAAGGTTGTGAAATAATTCAAAGTGATTTAAATGATAATTTTAAAGATGGAGGTTGCTAATGAATAAACATGAATTAAAAGATTTAAGCAAAGATGATGTTATGGAATTTATTCGAGACAGACTGTCTTTTAAAAATGTTGCGAGCCATTTGAGACATGTTGATGAAGATGCTTTTAAAAAAGAACATAGAAGGTTTGATATGATGGGATATGAGTCTAAAACAGGGGAGTGCACTATTTCTAATAATGAGATATTAAACCTGTTTGCTGACTTGGGTATATACGATTATACTTCTTATCTGTTTTTAGATTTTTACAAAGGAACTCCAACACTTTATTTAAAGTATTTTAATGAAAAAGATAATTGCGAATTCGACTTTAATAACTTTGGGACTGTTCAAATTATTTATAAGATTTTCGAGAAAACAATATTTTCCGAAAAAACAACAAGACGTCGTTTATAGTAAAAAATAATGAAAACAATATAGCTTTTTTTTGATTGGCACCGTGAAAACAAAGCTGTCACCAATATCAATCACACTCTTTATCCTTCACCTAACCCCTATTTGACAACATTTCTGTAAAACCTTATACTTATTAAATTATTGCTTTTTCAATTGTTGGAGATTTTTTATGAAAACTATATTAATTCTTTCCCTGTTGGTTTTTTTCTCTTCCTGTGATGACGGTGGTAAAAACGTTGTCGTAGATAACGAACAGGTTGTAAATGATGAAGATACCGGAGATACAGGTGACACAGGAGATACGGGCAATACTGGAAACACTGGAAACACAGGCAATACAGGAAACACTGGTGATACGGGAAATACAGGAAACACAGGTGTATATGAATGCAAAAAACAGTGCTGGTATTCACCTTATAGAAATCCAGAAACTATTCAGAACCGTTTTAAAGAATCAGGAAGTGGAGAAGTAGTTGTAACAGACAGCTATACCGAGCTTCAATGGACAAAGATCTCTGTTTTAGAAAAAACTTGGCAGCAGGCGATTGAGTACTGTGAGAATTTAAGTTACGGTGGGGAAAGCGACTGGCGACTCGCTGATAGTTATGAGCTTGAGTCACTTATAAATTACTCGAAACATGATCCCGCGAGTGACTTCCCGGAAATATCCTCAAGGTATTTCTGGTCGTCTTCTGTCTATGTCAATGATACAGATTATGCTTGGGGAGTTTCCTTCAATAGAACCTCTTTCACTATTGTGGCTAACATTATAAAGACGAATAATAATATTGATGCCATGTGTGTGAGGGGTACAACCCCTTCAGATGCAGATGAAATTGGCAGATTTATAAAAAAGGATGCGTCAGCATACGACGGTATTATCATTGATATGAAGACAGAGCTTGAGTGGACAATATGCTTTAACGATGTCCCGTGGCAGTATGGAAACGAATATTGTGAGAGTTTAAACTTTGGAGGTGAAAGCGACTGGAAACTACCGAATATCTATCAGCTCAGAACCCTTATAAACAGAGAAAAATCCAATCCAGCCACTAACTTTCCAGAATTTGATTCAAGTGGTGTCTGGTCGTCATCTGTTTATGTCCAACTTTCAGATTTTGCTTGGAGAGTTGCCTTCAATGTAGGTGCCGTGCTTGCCGACGATAAGGGTAATGACTTCGAGTACTTTTGTGTGAGATAAAAGACCTTTATCCCCATTCCCCAAAAAAACGACATAAAACACGAAACACTAAAGCAACTTAACGTTAAAGCGTTTAAGCAATAAAGCGTTAAATTGTTGCAACAAAAAAAGACCCGACACCACTACATCTTGTGTTTGGGCACTTTTTCCGAAAACACATAAAATCCAAAAAAGGGGTTAAGTTTATGAATCTACTGAAATATCTCCATTTCACTCAACTTCGCTTAATCTCCATTATGTAAACTATGTGAATGTTGCCCCAATGAATCAGTGTCAGATATTTCATCAACTTCCACGGTTTCCGTATCAACCTAAATGTAATTATCTATGTCAACAACAGAATCATCTTTTCCCACTGAAACATTCTCTTCACATGACAAAGAAATTGCCAAAATCAATAATAAAATCAGATGTTTCATCTCATCCATCCATTTGTGGTTGCGAATAAAGATTAACCTGTTAATTGCAAATAATCAAGTCTCTCATTTTATTTCTTGATTACAGCTAATCAAAATTGTAGCATCAAGGAAAGAGATGTGCAATTAAGGAGATTAAACAATGACTGACAGTTTGGTTTCATTCGATAATTATGAAATTAGAAGAATATATGACGAAAAAAAAGAGGTCTGGTATTTCTCTGTTATTGATATAATTCAGGCACTTCTTGAGCAGTATGATTATCAGAAAGCAAGGAAATACTGGAACAAACTTAAAGAACGTCTGAAAAAGGAAGGAAGTGAGTCGGTGACAAATTGTCACCAACTGAAATTAGAAGCAACTGATGGAAAAAAATATAAAACAGATGTTGCTGACACACAAACTCTTTTAAGACTTATTCAGTCGGTTCCAAGCCCAAAGGCAGAACCTTTTAAAATGTGGCTTGCAAAAGTTGGCCATGAAAGAATTCAGGATATGTCTAATCCTACAAATTCTCTTGACAGAGCACGAGAATATTGGAAGCAGCAGGGAAGAAGTGATAAATGGATTCAACAGCGTATGATGGGACAGGAAACCCGAAACAAACTAACTGATTACTGGAAATCCCACGAAATCACAAAAGAGCAGGAATATGCGATTTTAACAAATATTATTCACAAAGAATGGTCAGAATTAAATATAAAATCTCATAAAAAGCTTAAAAACCTAAAAACTCAAAACCTTAGAGACCACATGAATGAAGCTGAGCTAATTTTCACAGCTCTTGCAGAACTATCAACAAGACAAATAGCTGAAAGTGATGATGCAACCGGAATGAACGAGAACAAAAAAGCGGCAAAAAAAGGTGGCAATATCGCAAAAAAAGCACGGAAAGAACTGGAACAAAAAACAGGAAAAAATATTGTAACTGACGAGAACTACCTTCCTCCAGACAAAACAAATAAAATAGAAATAAATAATTGAAGTCTGACAACTGAAAATTCAACTAGCTGGAATTTCCCACAAGTTCAAAATGAAGGTGAAACAAAGAAATCGCTCTAACGGTGAAATTTTCTCATTAAAGAAGCGTATGCTTTATCAAGATCCATCCCCTTTTTTGAGCATTTTGAGAGATATTTTTCAAGCGGATCACGCCAATCTCTTGATGTTATATTGTTTTCAGCTCCGTCGACGACAAAACGGTAATAATCTCCACCGCTATATATAAATTCGTGGGCAACAACCTTATATTTTTTTTGGTACTCCACTTCATTGTCACAAACGAACCACTTTCCATCATTCTTTTTCGCTCCGCAGTAACTTTCCTGAGATAGATCCAGATTATAGATAAGATCCTTTCCCGGAATTTCTGAAAGGACGATTCTATTCTGAAAAGGAAGCATTGAGATAATGTCACTTCTTTTCACTGAACCTTCACCAATTTTATCCCTGAATGCACCTGGATTGCTCATTGCAACATCATAGTCAGGATAAACCTCAAGAAGAGTACAGGCATAAAGTTTCTGGAAAGACTTAAAAGCAAAGTCCTTTTTAGAATTGATCAGAATGCCACCAGCGAGTTTTTCCATCTTCATTCTATATTTATCAGTGATCTCCTTTATCTTCTTTGAATCTTCTGAATTAAAATCAGCTTTCTTTTTAAGCGGAATAATATCTACTTTGGTTACAGAGACCTGATCACCTTTTTTTACAACTTCAACTCTAGCGTAGGCTTTAAGATATTTTGAAGTCTGGATAAACAGAACATCGCCATAATTCTTAATGAATTTTTTGTGTTCATGACCTGTAAAAACTATAAGCGGTTTAATAGGAAGATTCGGAACCCAGTTCCTTGCCGATTCTACCGATTCATGTGAAATCACTATCTGAAAATCGGTTTTCGGTTTATATTTTATCAGCTCCCTGCCGACTGGACCTTCGGGTTTAACCACCTGTATGTTTTTCATGTGCGCAGCAAAAGATATCTGCTTGAGCTCTTCTGTCGTCGAACCTATCACACTGAATTTTCCAAATTCCGAATCAAAGGTCATTGATGGATCAAACGCATTTGTAAGATCTGTAAACATGATGTTACTTGATAGGTACTCCATTTGGGATTCCTTCCGGTTTCTATCAAACGCTATCATTCCAAAATCAAACTCATGGTTTCCAACTGCGCTGACCTGATAACCGAGGATCCTCATTATCTGTGCCATCGGTTTTCCCTTGAACATTGATGAAATTGCACTTCCTGTGTAGTTGTCACCACCTGAAAGTCTGTAAAAAGTGCATTCCGGACAAGCATTTTTCTCATCTTCCCACATTTCACTAAGAACAGCTCCTTTATACCAGCCATCCTTTTCATAGAAATGCCCATGCTCATCATTTGTATAAAGAAAAACGAATTTGTGTGGAAGAGGATCTTTAACAGCATTTTGAATTTTTGTGCAACCAGCTGAAAGAATTAAGGAAAACAATAAAATCACAACTGTAACTAAACGCATCATCTTTAACCCCGCCCAAATATGATCGGATGATTATAACAAAGCAGAAGATCTTGTAAAATTTTTAAATTATTAAAAACGGTTTTCCCCCAGTCTTTCGGATAGTCCGGAGGATCTAGCAGCCGATCTTGAGAGTGACTTTGCGAGTTTTTCAGCACCGGAGACTATTGAGATCTTCTTTCTGGCTCTTGTGACCGCTGTATATACTAGTTCTTTGGATAGAATAGCTATTTCACGCTCAGGAATAATGAACATCACTTCATCATATTCGCTTCCCTGACTTTTATGGACTGTCATTGCGTATACTGTTTCAACTTCGGGAAGAACTGAGACAGGGTATGTTCTAAAGTCATTCTGTCCTTTTCTAAAAACCACTCTTCTGGCCCCATTAACTTCAAACACAACTCCACATTCTCCGTTAAAAAGTTCAAGGTCATAGCTATTTTTCAGAACCATCACAGGTCTTCCGATATACCAGAGATCATTATCAGGTATCAGCCCTTTTCTTTTGAAAATCCTTTCAGCAAGTTTATTGATCTCTTCAATTCCACCCGGACCTTTTCTTGACGAGCTGAGAACTTTAAAACTGTCAAGAATTGAAAAATATTCCTTAAATGAATTATTTTTAAAAAGTGCTTCGTAGTTTTTTTCGATCCTTTTTGATATTTCACTAACTTCATTTGAGAATCCACCACTTAGCAGCTCAATTGAACCGTCATCGTTTGCTTCAAAAACCTCTGTCAACTCTTTAACATTGCAGCTGTTATTTATTGAATCTGCCAAAAGCCCAATACCGCTATCTGAGTTAAACCTGAAACTTTCAGTAAGCTCGATCACGCATTCCGGATCAATAAAACCTTTTTTAGCAGCAAGATAGATGTCACCAAGCACATTTCCCGCCTCAACACTTGTAAGCTGATCTTTATCACCCAGAAGTATTAGCAAAGCATCTTTTTTCAGCGCTCCGACAAGTCTGGACATGAGAGCAAGATCGACCATGCTGGCTTCATCAACTATCAGAACATCGGCATTAAGAGGATTTTCAGGATGCTGTCTGAAAACACCCGGTTTTGAAGTCCATCCAAGAAGTCTATGTATTGAAGAACCTTTAAGTTTTAATATCTTATCTGCAACGATATCGTCCAGTTGTTCTTTAAGTCTTTCAACTGCCATAAACAGCGCTTCGTCCATTCTTGACGCAGCTTTTCCAGTTGGAGCTGCAAGCACAATATCAAGGCTCATATCCTTTTTCCAAAAAAGAGAAACAAGTTTTGCAATTCTAGTTGTCTTTCCTGTTCCGGGGCCACCTGTTATAACTGTAAACCTACTTTTAAGTTCCGGGGACGGGCTTTTATCCTTAGACATTTTTTTGATAAGACCTGCCAGATCACTTTCAAAACTGAAGTATCTGTGAAGATAAAAACGCTTTCCGTCAAACACAACAGGCCTATCCTCACCAGGGGCACAGCACCACTGAGCTTTTCCACACACATCAACGATTTCTTCCCATGTTGGAACTGAACTGCTGTAAATTCCGAAATCTTCTTTTATTTTTTTAATATCATCGCGTCCCAGGCAGATGTTTCCAGTTGCGATCTGTCTGCTAATAAGCGCTGTCGCCATTTCAACAATACTTAACTGCTCCGAAGTAAGCGGTCTCAGGTCCTTTCTCACAATAAACTGAGAAAAATGATAATCAAGATCATCAATAAGATCTGCTTTCATAAGGGTTTTCAACCTAACGTTCATCCATTCCCCCTCAGAATTTCGTTGAATTTTCTAAAGGTATCGGGATCAGGTTTGTCACTGTAAAAAGCAGGTCCTCGAAGAAAAACGTAAGACGCTCCGCCAAAGTCCACCTCATACTTATAACTTTTTGAATTTATTGAAAGATATCTATCAAGAGCTGAGGCGTAGATCATGTACTGAAAAATGTAGTTATGCTTTTTCATCTCTTTAATCACTCTATTATCAGTATAATCTTCTTTTCTCTCCCCCAGCTTGTTGGATTTCCAATCAACGATGTAATATTTTCCGTTAAGTTTAAAAACCAGATCAATAAAACCGTGAATATAACCATTTGCAGTATTTTCAGGAACTGAGATCTTTCCTTTAAAAAGTTTATTTATTTTTGCTGTTTTAAGATCATCTATTTCAAAAAAGAACTCCATTTCAGTAAGCATCTCATCAGGTTTCACATCTCTTAGATTTTTCCCTTCAAAAACCGGTGAATCAAGAACACTGTTGACGCAATTTTGAACCCAGGGAGTCATATCTTCTTCTGAATCGGAGTATCTTAGGTTGTGCCTCTCAAGGACTGAGCCAATAATCTCTAAATTATCTGAACTCTTAAAATCTATCTCTTCAAAAATCGCATGAAGAGCAGTTCCTGCTGCAGCTCCGGCTGGAAAACTATGAATTGAACCCGGATCATCCAAAGGCTCCACATCCTTGGGTTCACGAGAATTCTCTTCAAAAAGCTCAGGATCAACAACCTCCGAAAAACCTTCAGCGTGGTAACTTAGAGAACTGAAACTTGTGATTGACCATGTTGCTGAAATTTCTGATTCAACATCCCTATTTGTTAAATATTTCTTTTCATCAGACCGCAAAAAAAGCCTCTGATTGGGAGTTTTAAGCTCGTCTCTCACTTTTATCGAGCCTTTACTGCTATCTTCGACATTTATAAGATCCAGAAGCATATTGTCATCGCTACACTTGGCAAAATCCCGATATCCGATCACGCCATGAAAGATATTTGCAAGAGCACTGCTACCCATTCCGTAAATATTTCCCCAGTAGATCGTGCAATTATATTTTGCCCTTGTGAGTGCAACATAGACAAGTCTGAGATTTTCTGACAAAGTTTCTGATCTGTACATATCCTTCACATAGTTACTGCTCTTTTCAAAGGAAAGAACTCTACTCTTATCCTCATCGTGATACTTCATGTAATAGGCATTCCTTGAAGATTCCGCCTTTTTCCACATTGCCGGACAAAACACAATTGGGTAATCAAGTCCCTTACTTTTATGAATTGTCACAATATTCACTGCATCGGCATCACTTTCAAGTCTGAGCTGCTCTTCTTCAGCAGATCCCGCCTCTGTGATCTTTCCACAAAACCAGTCAAGAGTTGAGCCAGGTGATGAAAGATTTTCCTGTTCGTATTTGTGAAGAAGTTCAGTAAGCTGAGAAACATTAGTAAGCGCCCTTTCTCCATCAGTCTGTGACGCAAGAGTCTCGGAAAGGCTATAACTATTGAAAAACTTATTGAATGCTGAAAGAAAGCCCTGTTGGTTCCAGACTTCTTCAAGCTCACAGAAAAAAAATATCCAGCTTTCCATCTTTTCGAGATCATTTTCAAGACTCTGGATATATTGAATATTTTCTCTAAAAAACATTGTAAGAAGTGCCGCTTTAACTCTTCCGGGAATCGGATTTGCCATCGCTTTAGATATTACTAAAAGATCATTTGCTTCAACACTGTCATAAACTGAAACATTTGAAGCCGTCACAACTGGAACGCAGTAAAATGAAAGTGATTTTCTAACAGTATTGGCATCCCTGTTGGTATCAACCAGAACTGCAATATTGGAAGCCTTCACCTTATCATTTCCAATCCTGTAATCAGAATCATCTTTTAACATCTCAACGATCGTAAAGACCATATCGTCAATTGCTCTGGATCTTGCCGGTTCAACCTTGATCTTCTTCTTTTTAAAACTCGCATTTTTAGAAAGCTCATATCCTGAAAAAGAATCAGCTCTCATAAATCTAATGTCAATACCGTTGCACGGTTTTCCCTTAAATGTGAGTTTGTTTTCAGACTCATCTTTTGCACTGACGTGTGGCATATCAATGCCTTCAATTTCAAAAGGATGCCCCTGCTTCATTTTAAAAAGTGCCGTAACACCGTCAACAACTCTCGACGTTGAGCGGTAGTTAACATTCATTGTGTATCTATCTTCTTCAGGCATCTGCGATATCGCATTAAGATAGGCAAAAATATCCGCATTTCTAAAACTATATATCGACTGTTTAGGATCTCCGATGTAAAAAAGTATGTGGTCACCGTTACCGAAAAACGTGTTGAAAATCCTGTACTGAAGAGGATCTGTATCCTGAAATTCATCAATCAATACAGCTAAGTATCGCTCTTTCATAGTGTTAACCAGCAGTTTCTTTCTATCCTTATCCTCAAGAGTTCTTTCAAGAAGAATGAGAAGATCATCAAAACTTAAAATCCCCGTTCTCTCTCTTTCCCTGTCAATATATTCAGTGCAATAAAGAGAAAGCTCATCAAGAAGTGTCATCAGGTCAGAACAGAGATCAGCTTCACCAACTCCAAACAGTCCTTTCTGCTCTTTCCAGCTCACCACATCCTTTTTAACATCCGGCATGTATTTCACATCTTTAAAAACAAGTCTCTCTTTTACCAGATGTTTAAGCTCACTGACATCAAACCACTTTTCTCCGGATATCCTTTCAAGAACATCTGCTGGCATATCAGGAACATTTTTTCTCCAGAAAGATTGAACTGCATCAGTCAGAACTTCATCATTATCAGTTGCAAGCTGCATATTAAAAAGAACACCTGATTCAAAAGCATTCTCAGAAAGTATTCTTTTGCAGAACCCGTGAATTGTAAAAACAGAAAGTTCATCCAGACCGCTGTATGCTTTTTTCATTCTTTTAAGAAGTAATGCCCGGTCCTCAAATGAATCCACGATCTCTTTTATCTCATCAAAATCATCATCATTTTTGTAATCTTTACCTTTTAGATAGATAAGTGCCAGGTGAATAAACTTCATTATCCGACCTTTAAGTTCAGCAGTTGCAGCCTGAGTAAAGGTTACAGCAAGAATTTCCTTTATTTCCACACCAGAGAGAACAAGTCTCAGACAGATGACAGCAATTGAATATGTTTTTCCTGTTCCTGCACTGGCTTCAACGATCTTTGTGCCTTTAAGCTCAACATTTCTGCTTGAAAAAACGTTCATTTTTTCACCGTTTCATGTCTTTTATAGTTGTGTACGATCCTTGTGGCAATATCCATCAGCATTTTTTCCGTCTGCTCATTTCCTTCATAAAATCCTGTCATTCCGGCCGTAACTGAAATCGCGTGATCGTCTTTTTCTCCTGACCAGTCGCTACGCCTCTTTTCAAGCATAACAGCAAATGGATCTTCAAATTCTGAGGCTGCAAAAAGTTCAAAAAGAATAAATGGCGTCATCGGTATCGGTCTTGTCATTCCTAAAAGATAGATCTCAAGCAGATCTTCAATTATCTTTTCAGGTTCTGTCACAGGAGCTAGAAAAACATCCTCATCCATTCCTAAGAAACAAGTGTCCTGGGGTTTGACAGTATTTAGAAGCAGATGTCTGATCCAGATTCTCATTTTATCCTTATGTTTAGCCCTTTTGGTGGGCCTGAAAAACACCTGCCATTTGTCATAAACACTCTCCAGTTTTCCCCTGATACGAATATTTCTATTATTCACAGAAAAAGTGCGATCTATCTCAACCTCTTTCACTTCCGTTGAACCTTTGTGATCTCTGATCTTTTCCAGAAAAGAACCGCAGCTCTTCACAGCACTATTTAAAAGTGTAATGCCAGCAGGGCCATGAGGAAGTCGGCCTTCTCCCTTCATTTTTTTCCTAAAAACGGCTATACTTTCACCTGATTCGACTGTATTTACAAGCTCGTTTTTAAAATGATATGCTTCAAGGTTTCCGATTGAAAAAAGCTCACTGTCTTCAACTTTTTCCTGAATGTATGGAAAGATCACGCCAAGTCTTTTTCTGAAAAAAGTTCTTGAAGGATTTATAAAAAAGTAAAGGAGATCATCAAGTTCAACTTCTGTAATTTCATCATCCACAGCAATTTTTAAAGGAACAACATCATCTTTGGCCTGAATTTCCCCTGCGAGTCTGCATGCAATTTTATAGTTTGAATGCGAATATGTAAAAGGTCCATCTTTTCCTTCAAAATATCTTGCTGAAAATGGCTGAAGAGGCTGAACAACTTCCTTAAAAGCTGATTCTTTCTCATTGAGATAATCTTTCAGAAGTTTTACGGGTGAAGAGCAGAGATTATCAGATCTGTCCCGCACACTTTTTGCGTTGTAACTTATTATCAGTTTCATCTGAGCACTGACAAGAGATTCCAGAAAAAAGTAATGATTACTTTCGACACTATTCCTGTCGCCATCTTTGGGGTGCTTAACCATCAGATCAAAGAGATTTTTTGACTGTTCTCCGGGGAAAATGTCGTCATTCATACCGATCATGCAGACAACTTTAAATGGAATTGCTCTCATTGGTCTCATTGAACAGAAAGTAACATTCCCATTTATAAATCCCCGACCAAAACCACCACCAGTCAAGAAATCTTCAAGAAAGGTAAGAACTATTTTCCATGAAACAACACCCGTAAATTCAGACAGTTGCGCGCTCTTTTTCAGATTATCAAAAACCAGACTTAAATATCTGATCTCATTCATGTTTTCTGGATTCACTTCAAACATTTCATTAACAAGTTCATTGAGTCTTCCGGACCATTCACCAACGGTTCGCTCCATGCTGAAAGTTTCAACAGCCTTAAAAAGTTTTTCGGTAAAAGTGATGAACCTCGCAATGCTCACAGCACTGCCACCTTCAATTTCATCGTATGGCATAACTCCGCTGAAAACCTTTTTCCCTTCACCTTTCATCGCGTAACCAAGGATCATTCGGTCAATTCCAAACCGCCAGCTATTTTGTTCATAGGGTGGAAACCCCATATTTTCACGGAATCTCCGATCAACTCCCCAGCGCACTCCGGAATCTTCCACAGCTGTTTTTATTGTTTCAAGATCGTCCTTTTTCACTCTAAATTTTCTGTAAACGGATTCTTTTTCAAAGATAGAAAGAACATCACTTTTCTTAAAAACTGTACCTATCATCAAAAGGATTTTAATGAAGACAGGGATAACCTGACCTTCACGAGCAGCCACTACATCACCAATTGAATATGGAATTGATCTTTCGTTGTCTCTTCTATCAAAAACGGCTTTAATATATGGCGCATAGCTCTGAATATCCGGACTCATAACAATGACATCAGACGGTTTGAGCGTTTCATCACTAAAAGCATCATAAAGCTGATCTTTAAGCACTTCAACTTCTCTCATCTTTCCCCAGCAACCGTTTATAGCTATAGAGTCATCAGAAGTTTTGTCATATTCAAAGTCCTCATTAACACTATTGATCTCGTGCTGAATTTTCTCAAGATTCGTCTTTGGAACTTCCTTTTGTACCTTTAAAATTTCAGGCTGATTAACATCGATCGAATATAGCTGATCCATAAAAACCCTGCCGGATTTTCCAAGATCCCCAAGAAACCTGTTACTCTCAAAACTATCCTCTTCGCCCTTTTTCCTGCTTCTGACATCTACCCAGTACTCTTTAGAAGGACTCAGAAAGAAAAGATCGACTCTCATAATTTGCGAAAGTGCATTAAAAAGATCCAGATGATATTTGCTCATCGATGAAATTCCAAAAAGAAGAGTTGTTCCTTCAAGCTTGTCTGAAACTAACGGATCTTGGCATTTTTGAATGAACTTTGTGAAAAAATCCACCCTGTCTTCACAATTTATCCTTTGAGCAACTTTTCTAAAAAGCTCCATCTGCCACTTTTCATCACTATCCTTTTGGTAAAAGGCTTTTCCTGCTTTCCATGACTGGATCATCAAAGGGCGATAGATAAAATACTGGTCGTAGAGATCTGCAATTTTTCCAGCAAGCAAATAACGCCTTGTGGAATCCTCACCAAAATAGTTTCTTATCTTTTTAAAAAGAGCGCCTTTAATGTCAGTGCCCAGAACATCGAACACAACCCATTTTAATGAGTTTTTATCCCACGCACTTTCCTCGGACCCAATCTTGAGATACTTACCGGCAAATCTTTTCAGATAATTATCAGGACTCAAAAAATCGTAATTTGCACAAATCCCCAGATTCTCGTTTTTTGCCATTTCCAGCGAAAACCAACGAGCCATTCCATCAGAAGGCATAACAATAAGTTTCTTTTCAAGTGGATTTTTTAACTTTCCGGATCTTAATTTCTCAAGTGCTTTTGAAAACAGAAGTCGCAGATCTCTGCTCTGATAGACAAAAAAGCCGAGTTCTTCCACTGGAAACTCCTATTAGTCAGCGCAAACAGGATAAGGAAGCTGTGAGCCAGCCGCTGTTGGATCAAGAAGATCCCCCATTGCTGTAAAATTAGTATTTACTCCATCGTATGACATCATATTCAGTGATCCGGCAATAGCAGCACTTCTCACACATTTAATATCAAACTGTCCATTCATCAGGTCAATGTTAATATCTCCGTAAAAAGCAAACGCCTGAGCGGCTTCCATTGTCTGATCGCCTGCTTGAGCTGTTGAAGGAAAGGTGAAACCAAAAACCTGCTTAGTTTCAGCACCAGTTCCCGGAGCACTATCAAGCCACAGCACTGCGACGTTGCTTCCCTGAAGAATAGCTAGCGGAAAAAGCTGAACAAAGATAACAGTCTGCTTTGTAAAGGTCATGTCCATTCCATCGTGAGAAAAATTCACATCGCCTTCACCACCTCTAATACTCGTATAATCACTGAGATCCACATTAACCTTTCCATTAAACATGAGATTAAATGCACCTGTTTTCTGCCACTGACCTTCATCAGGAACATCCGTGTTGTTATCTTCAACTTCATCAGGAACTTCGGTTTCATCGACAACGTTTTCATCTGTTACTTCTTCGTCAGTAACATCAGTTGTTTCATCAGTCGTTTCCTCATCCACGGTCTCATTATTCTGATCATAACTATTTACAGTAGGATCATCCTCACCACATGAAACCAACACAAAGGAAATAAAAAGAAAACTAAGAAAAATACACACACTTTTTTTCATTGGTCCTTCCCCCTAAATTACACAAACTGGTGAATATTAGAACAAGTTGGGTTTTAAGTCAAGAAGCGGGCCAATCAAAACCCCTAACGCCCGACAACACTCCCCTAAAGCAAGAACAACAATCACAACTCTTTGATTTTATTACATAAAGATTGATTCCAAAGCATTTAAAGTGCCTAATTAGATTAGTGATCGATCAAAGAGGACAGAAAAAAATGCGACTTTTAATGCTATTGATATTTATGCTTGCGCCTTCGTGCAATGACTCTACAACTCCATATGACACTGATATCTTTGATGACATCATTTTTGACACTGACACATCTGATGACATCATTTTTGACACTGACACATCTGATGAGTTTTTACATGATTTTACTGATCATGTTGACACTGCTCCTGACAGTTCAGATATCTCACTGGTTGATAATTTTGCTGAAAATGATGTTGAAATTCAGGACACTGATACATGTTTAAATTCTGAAACTGATTTTTGCAAAGATACAGGGAAATGTCAAAATGACAGGATACTTCTGTGCTCAATAAAATATGAAAAAAACTGTCCAGTCGGAGAAATGTTTGCTGTAAATAACAACTGCACTGATTCAAATATGGTCTGCAAGCTTAAGGATGGAACTCCAACTTGTGTCTGTCCAGAAGAAAAATGGGGCGTCGATGGCAAATGTCTGGATAAGATCACCTGTCCGACCTACATCACGACGGATGACACGATAAAACCGCGAAACACTGTGGCAACTTTTAATGCTCTGCATCTTGGATGGAATAACAGCAAGGATTTTGAAGCACTTGCCTGCATTATTAACCATTTTGACATCGTTGGACTTGTTGAAGTTGAAACTGAAGAAGGACTTACCGAACTTACTGAAAATCTTGAAAAACTTTCCGGAAAGAACTGGGATTATCATATTTCAGATAAAGACGTTGGTGAAGGTACGTATAAAGAGTTTTACGGATTTGTCTGGAACACTGAAACGGTTTCAATGAACTCTGCGGTTGGATTTTTCCCTGAAGTAGCCGACGAATTTAAAAGAGAACCCTACGCTGCTGAATTTACAATGGGCACCTTCACTTTCACATTTGCAGTCATTCACGTAGTTTGGGGTGACAGCATCACTGAAAGAAGAGGCGAAGTTGATCATCTTGATGAAGTTTACAACTATTTTCAGGGATTAGATGCTGTAAAAAACGACATCGTTATTGGAGGAGATTTTAATCTTCCAGTCGACGATGCAGCTTGGACAATTCTAACGATCGACAACATGAACCACGCCATTCCTGCGACTCAGCTTACAACAATAGGACAGACCGGACTCTCCTCATCTTACGACAACATATTTTTCTCAAAATATACCGATGAAGCCGGCGTTTCAGGCGTTCTTGATTTTACAAAAGACAATTACTCAGAAATTAGAAAAACAGTCAGTGACCACATTCCTGTGTGGATAGAGATAAAGTAAAAACATTCTCATCCGCAAAACAGACTCCCGACATAATAAAGAGGTATAAATTGTAATTTCTGCTCCGGCAACTCTGAATATTCTCTTGTTGAAAAAACGATTCCATTTTCACATTCAGGAAATGTTTCAATTGCAAGATGAAGACTTCTAAGTGATCCTGAACTTCCGCTTTTCACTTCAATCGGATAGATCTTTTCACCTATCGAAACCACATAATCAACTTCAGCGTTGCTTGATCTGGCTTGTCTTGCCCAGTAAATCAGACTCTTTTCCGTCGATGCTGACAACTCCTGACCAACAAACTGCTCGGCAAGTGCACCTCTATATATATTCATCAATTCGGGTTCTGCCATTTGAATTTCCGGTGTCACTCCGCTAAGATTCTGCCATAACCCGATATCAAGCATATTTGTCTTAAATTTTCTTGAAGAAGTTTGAATATCCAGTGGAAATCTCAACTGTCCAACTGAATCAATTTTGGATATAACTCTTGCTTTTAATAAAAGATCAAATGCCTTTTTAATTGTCGGATTTGTAAAATGATTTGAAAGATTACTATATTGAATCTGATTACCGACATTCCTTGCTGTGCTCGTAAAAACCTCTTCCAGACATTCATGACTTGAATTTGCAGCGTATTTAACAAAATCGTTTTTGTATGAAATTATAATCTCACTATGCACATTGAAAGAATCCACTAAACTCCCTGTATTTGTATAAGCTTTAACACTTTCAGGCATTCCTCCGGTAAAAAAATATTTCTTTAACTCGGAAAGAATAGAGTTGTGAATTGTTTCAGGAAGTTTTTGTGGAGAAGAATTTACGATCTCATGCGCAGTAGAATTATCTGTAGCTTCAAGAAATTCAGAAAAAGTCATCGGATACATACTCATATGCTGAACTCTTCCAACAGGAAAAGACACTTTGCTCAAAGTAAACTCAAGGAGAGATCCTGCAGCAATAAGATGAAGCTCAGGCATCTCTTCATAAAAGTATCTCATTGAAATTATCGCTTCGGGACAACTCTGAATTTCATCAAAAAAAAGTAGCGTTTTCCCGGGAACAACTTTAGTTTTCAAAAATATTTCTATATCCTGAAGAATTGTCACGGGATCAAGAACATCTTTAAAAAAAGCATGCGCCTTTTTATTCTTTTCAAGATCGAGCACAACTATGTTTTCAAAGTTATCACTGCCGAACTTTTTTACTATCCAGGTTTTTCCAACCTGCCTTGCGCCTCTTAGTATAAGCGGTTTTCTTCTGGTGTAATTTTTCCATTTGACCAGCTTTTTCTCAATATTTCTATTCATCTAAACCTCACAAACATAATTCTTCTTAACAACATCATACCATAAGACTTTAAAAATACAAGGGTCTTTTTAAAGGAAGCCTTTCAAAATACAAGGGTCTTTTTAAATTCAGGTGCTCAACTTGTAACAAAAAATAAACCTGTTAGAATAGGCCGAACTGCATGGAGCAATTTATGAAGAACAAGCCTTCCCCTATTAATATTATCTGGTTTATGATGATCGTTCTTTCTGTTATTGCCGCTTCCTGGACTGGAAATATGGAAGCTGTTACCGCTGCAGCTTTTGATAGTGCAAAGGCTGCTGTAACTCTTGCGATCGGCTTGATTGGTGCAATGGCTCTCTGGCTTGGTCTCATGAAGGTTATTGAAGAGGCTGGCGCTCTAAAATTCATTGCAAAACTTGTTCGTCCTGTTATGTCGAGACTTTTTCCGAATGTTCCTCACGATCATCCGGCAATGAGTGCAATGGTGATGAATATTGCGGCAAATATGCTCGGTCTTGGAAATGCAGCAACTCCAATGGGAATTAAGGCGATGACCGAACTTGATAAACTTAACAGAAAAAAAGGGACAGCAACTGATGCGATGTGTCTTTTTCTTGCGATAAATACTTCAAGTGTGACACTTCTTCCGCTTGGCGTAATAACAGTGAGAGCTTCAGCTGGTGCAAACACTCCTGCGTCCATTCTTATTCCTTCCATTTTTGCGACTGTTATTTCCACCACCACAGCCATAATTGCTGCAAAAATACTTCAGAAAAGAGGTTCTGCAGAATTAGCTGTTCAAACAAGCGAAATTGACACAGAGCAGGTTGAATCTGAAAATAAGGAAAAGACAAAGATCCCTTTTTCAAAGATAATTTTCACCATTCTTTTCATCCTTGCAGTTATTGGCGGTATTGCCTCCAGAGCACTTTCAGCTCCAGATGATGAATTGACTTTAAAAGCTTTTACCGGCGCAATGTCAACCTGGCTTATTCCACTTATCATGTCACTTTTTCTTTTCTACGGATGGCTTAAGGGTGTAAAGCTCTATGAAACTCTGACAGAAGGAGCAAAAGAAGGTTTTTCCATTGCCATAAAGATAATCCCCTTCATGGTTGCTATTTTTGTGGGTGTTGGAATGTTCCGTGCAAGCGGCGCTCTTGACATTATGGTAACTTTTCTTAATCCTGTCACTTCTTTTTTCGGAATGCCTGCCGAGGCTCTTCCAATGGCACTGATCAGACCACTTTCAGGCAGCGGAGCTTTTGGAGTTATGAGTGAGATCGTTTCCAAAGACCCGAATTCATTTCTGTCATATCTCGTTTCCACAATGCAGGGATCTACTGAAACCACTTTCTATGTTCTTGCCATATATTTCGGAGCTGTTGGAATAAAAAATGCACGTCACGCTGTTCCTGCCGCACTTCTTGCCGACTTTATGGGCATTGCAGGGGCTGTCTTTATATGCAGAGTACTGTGGTAAAATATGAAAAAGTACAGATTTGAAATAGCAGTTGTTCTTCTTCTTATCACTCTGACCGTTATCGGTCTTTCTATGGGTTCAAAAGACGTTGAAATAAAGGAGTTTAGAAAAGCCATGTATTTTAACAAACTATCTGATGATAAAGTTCAATGCACGCTGTGTCCTTTCAACTGTATTCTTTCTCCAGGTCAGACAGGAGCGTGCAAAGCAAGAAAAAATGTTAAGGGAGAACTGATATCACTAACCTACGGAAAACCAGTCTCACTTGCGATCGATCCGATCGAGAAAAAACCGTTTTTTCATTTCTATCCGGGAACTCAGGTGTTTTCACTTGGAACGGCAGGATGCAATCTACACTGCAACTTCTGTCAAAACTGGCAAATCTCTCAGGTTTCTCCTGAAAAAGTTCCTAACTATGAGATATCTTCTGAAGAAATCGTTAAAAAAGCTATTGGAAGCGGCAGCAAGTCCATTGCTTTTACATACAACGAACCGATAGTTTTTTATGAGATGATGCTTGAAACTGCAAAACTCGCAAAGCACAAAGGGCTCAGAACCGTTATGGTGACAAATGGATACATAAACACTGAACCACTTGAAGAACTTGCAGAATATATTGATGCTGCAAATGTTGATCTTAAGGCATTTACTAACAAATTCTATTCTAAATATACCGGAGCAACTCTTGAGCCTGTCCTTAACTCTTTAAAAACATTGAAGAGAAAAGGAGTCTTTCTTGAAGTGACAAATCTTTTGATCCCCGGAGCCAACGATTCAGAAAAAGAAATTACAGAGCTGTGTAAATGGATAAAAAAGAACCTCGGTGAAGAAACTCCTCTACATTTTTCACGTTTTTTTCCTGCATACAAACTTAAAAATGTACCGCCTACTCCCGTTGAGACTCTGAAAATGGCAAAAAAGATCGCTGAAAAAGTCGGACTTAAGAATGTTTATATTGGAAATGTCATAACAGAAGGCGGCGAAAACACAATCTGCCCAAAATGCGGTGAGATCGTTATTGAGCGGGAACGTTACATCGTGAAGAATAACCGGCTTGAAAACGGGAAATGCCCTAAATGCGGGAAGGAGATAACCGGCATGTTCGAAAAAAAGAAGATAAGAAAAGAAGCTGTTGCAGGACTGTGGTATCCGGATAATGCCACGGAACTAACGGAAATGCTTGAAAACTTCGATAAACAGAACTGTGACAATGAGATAAAAAACGTTAAAAATGCTTCAGGGCTTATTGTTCCTCATGCAGGTTTTATATATAGCGGACATACAGCCAGCTGTGGATTTAAAGCCGTTAAGGATAACAACTATGAAGTTGCTGTGATACTTGGAACCAGTCATAGATTCAGAGAAGGCGTAGTTTCAGTTTATGATGGTTCTTTTGCAAAAACGCCGCTCGGAAACCTCAAGATAAACCGCGAACTCACAGAAAAACTTCTTAAAAATGATGAAAAGATAGAATTCATTGAAAAGATCCACTCACAGGAACATTCTCTTGAAGCCGAGCTTCCATTTATCAGATATTATCTTGGTGACATTGAGATCGTCCTTGTGCTCGCCTCAACAGAAGATGAGGAAACCCTGCTCAAAACTGGGGAAATCATCTCAGCCTGGATAAAGCAAAGCGGAAAAAAGACACTCGTTGTGGCAAGTTCAGACATGTCGCATTATCACTCCTATGAAGACGCCGTAAAAATGGACAGAAAAACCATTTCTTTAATTGAAGCAGGAAATCCTAAAGCACTCGAAACCTCGATAAATTCTAAGAAATGTGAACTCTGCGGATGGGACAGTCTTAAGATTTTCAACAAAATAATGAAAGACCTGAACGCTCTAAAACCGGAACTTATTCACTATGAAAACAGTGGTGACGCAGTTCCCGGAAGTAGAGAAAAAGGAGTTGTGGGGTATATGGCAATGACATTTTCAAAAGAAGAAGAAAAAGGGAATTACTACGAAAAAAGTTTGAGAGAAAACCTTCTTAAAAGCGCAAGAGAATCAATCGCTTACACACTTAAAAACAAAAAAGAATTTAAACCGGAAAAACCAGAAAATAAAAAACTAAATGAAGAAAGAGCAGTGTTCGTCACACTCAAAATAAACAAAGAACTCAGAGGATGCATCGGTCAAATGTTCGCAACCGGCCCGCTTTATCTCGCAGTTACACAGATGGCACACAGCGCCGCATTTAAAGACCCCAGATTTAGTCCGCTGACAGAAGACGAACTTAAAAAAGTTCACATAGAAATCTCAGTCCTCACACCAATGAAGAAAGTAAAAGATTGGAAAGAAATCAAGAATGGAATTGATGGCATCTGGATCAAAAAAGGATACCACCAAGGTGTATTTCTCCCACAAGTTGCAACTGAAACCGGCTGGGACCTGGAAACATTTTTAAGTAACCTCTGCACACATAAAGCGGGACTTCCCGCAGACTGCTACAAAGATCCGGAAACAGAAATTTATAAATATCAGGTTGAATTATTTGAGGAGTAGATGGGGTCCTTTTGCTTTTACAATTCCTTGTTTGCAAACCTCATCCACACCTGATATAATTACCCGTTGACGCGCCGATTTGTCTCATATTGCGGGCGCTTTATAAAAACTGCTAAAAGGAGGTTCTTATGAACAATCAGCAGAAAATTTTTGGAAAACTTCTTGAAAAAAGAAGAAAAGAAATGAATTTATCAAAGAAAGAGCTTGCTCTAAAGCTCGGTTATTCAAACATCAGTAAAGGTATTCGTCGAGTTGATTCCATTGAGAAAGGTGACGCAGTTGAACCAATTATCACAAAGATCATGAACATTTTCAATGTGACTCAGGAAGAAAGGACTGAATGTGAGGAAACGCAGAAACAATGGGTTAGAAGCTACATAGATTCTCTTCCACCAATCAAGCCCCACATTGTTCTTAGAGCAATACCCGGAATCTATATCAGGAAACAAATCCCGCAACATCTCTTAGAAAATGAAATGTTCATGTATGCTAAAAATCTATCAAAAAAAATGAATATGAAACTCTGCCTCGTGTATTCTCGTGAAAAAAGATACTGGATCAACCCAAATGGCGTTCATACTGTCGGGGCTGAATTTGGAGGCGAACCAAGAATGATGTTGCGAAAGTAACTGAATGCCGCTTGTTTTAAGTCAGTTCGCTCAGGGAAAGATCGGGATTCAGATTTAATCATTTCCGCAATTTCACGGAGTCCAACTCCTCATAATTCCATGATTTCACGGAATGTAATTCCTCATAATTTGACAATTTCGCGGAATTGATTATCCTTGAACTGTATATTTTAAGGAGGAAGGCATGATCCCAAGAATTTATGACGATCTTAACAAGTACTTGAAAAAAGGAAAGGTTCTGGTTATTTTTGGTCCAAGACAAATTGGAAAGACCACCCTTTTGAAAAATTTTCTTTCAAAAACTGACTTAAAATACAGATACGACACCGGAGAAGACTTTCGTATCTCGCAGATATTCTCTTCAGACAACCCTGACATAATTTCAGAATATGCATCAGGCTATGAATTGGTTGTTATAGACGAAGCTCAAAAAATTCCCAACATTGGAGTCGGACTCAAAATACTCATAGACAACAACCCTAACCTGATGGTAATAGCCACGGGATCTTCCTCATTCGACCTTGCAGGAAATGTTGGAGAACCGCTAACAGGCAGAAAAAGAACACTCACCATGTTCCCCATCTCCCAGCTGGAACTCTCAATGACCCTGAACAGATACGAGCTTAAGGAAAAACTTGAGGAATTCCTGATTTTCGGCTCATACCCGGAAGTTATCACAGCAGATTCAAAAGAAGAAAAAGCTCAAATTTTAAATGAACTTGCCCATTCTTATCTTTTAAAAGACATTATCGCCTTTGACCGAATAAAAAACAGTCGGGTGATCTTTGATCTTCTGCGGATGCTCGCCTTTCAGACAGGCAGCGAAGTGTCTCTTTCAGAAATTGGGAAAAAAATAGGAATTGACGGAAAAACTGTCGGAAGATACATTGACATCCTTGAGAAATCTTTCGTTATTTTCAGTTTGTCGGGTTTCAGTAGAAATCTTAGAAAAGAGATTGTGAAAAAAAATAAATATTACTTTTACGACAATGGAATAAGAAACGCACTGATTTCAAACCTGAATCCGCTTGACATCAGAAATGACAAAGGACAGCTTTGGGAAAACTTTCTTTTTAACGAAAGACTTAGAAAAAATTCATATACTGGCATTATGCATAATTCATTCTTCTGGAGAACATGGGATCAGAAAGAAATTGATCTTGTAGAAGAAAGAGAAGGAAAACTTTTCGGTTACGAGTTTAAATTCGGCAGTAAAACACCAAAAGCTCCTGATCTTTGGACAGAAACTTATCCTGAAGCTGAATTTGAGATCATAAACAGAAAAAACTATCTGGACTTTATTCTTTAGACAGGCCTAGATTAAGCTACAACCGCAACCATCTGATTTTGTTTCGTCACTCTCCTAACCTAAAAAAACAACGAATAAATGTACCATTATTGTTAAAAAAGGTAATCAATCCCTTGAAAAATCCGGACATGCGATTATTGTGTTAGTCGCGTAACGTTTTTTATATCATGGAGATAAATATGAGTTTTTCACTATTTCAAAATGACGAGGAAGAAAAAAAATTCAAGGAAACTGTTTCAAAGATCAAAAACACCATTGTTGTTCTTTCTGGTAAGGGTGGCGTAGGTAAAAGCAGTGTGGCAGTTAATCTGGCATATTTTCTTGCTATGCAGGGCAAGAGCGTTGGAGTTATGGATGTCGATTTTCACGGCCCGAGTGTTCCCACACTTCTGGGAATCGAAAAAGAAAAGCTGACTTCGGATGACTCTGGAAGAATGAAACCTGTCAAAATAACTGATAATTTTCACGCAATCAGCATTGGCCTTTTTCTTGATTCTCAGGATAATCCTATTATCTGGAGAGGCCCGATGAAAGTTAATGCAATAAAACAGTTTTTCTGCGATGTAGAGTGGGGAAAACTTGATTATCTCATAATTGACAGCCCTCCCGGAACTGGTGACGAACCTTTAACAGTTGCTCAGTTTCTAGGCGACGGCACAAACGCAATTATTGTTACAACTCCTCAGGAAGTTGCGATAAGTGATGTGAGAAAATCACTCTCTTTTGTAAAGAACCTTAAATTCAACACACTTGGGCTTGTAGTAAACATGAGTCACTTTGTCTGTCCGCACTGTGGCGAAAAAACCTATATTTTCCAGAACGGCGGTACCAAAAAAATGGCTGAAGACCATAACGTGGAAGTCCTTGGAGAGATCCCTATCGAACCTATGGTCGGAGAATGCGGAGATCAAGGAAAGTGTTATGCCCACGTCTATGGAAAAACTCCAGCCGGAATTGCTTTTGAAGAAATAGGAACAAAAATTGTGAGTAAACTGGAGAAATAGTCTGTGTTTAGAGACAAATCTTTTTCAAAAGAATGGTTTAAAAGCTATCTACTGATAATTCAGGGTGCTTTAATTGCCGCTGCGGGATACAACTTTTTCCTTATTCCGCACAAGATCATTCCAGGCGGGATCTTCGGAATAGGAACTGTGTTTTTTCACCTGTTCGGACTTCCAGTCGGTATTGTTGCAATCGTTCTGAATATTCCACTTCTAATTATCGGGATTAAGATTCTCGGGCCTAGATTCGGAGCAAAAACTATCGTCGGAATGGTTCTTCTATCAGTTTTTAATGATGGAATGAACTACATCTGGCCTCATGTGAAACTCAGTGAAGATATGCTTGTAAGCTGTATTATCGGCGGATTTCTTGTTGGAACGGGCGTTGCTCTTATCTTTAAAGCTAAAGCTACGACCGGAGGCACAGATATTATAGGACAGATTTTCCATAAAAAATGGAAGATTCCCACAGGCCAGGTTCTTCTCTATGCAAATGGAATTATAGTTCTCATGGGTGCCGCTATACTTCATTTTGCACATCCTGAAACAGATTTTTTCAGAATTCTCATCTATGCGATCGTTGCAAACTTTGCAACATCAAAAACCATTGAAATAGCACTTGACGGAACATCTTTTTACAAAGGAATATTTATTGTTTCTGATCATTACGAAGAGATAAAGGAAAAGCTCATAACAGACGTAAAAAGAGGTGGCACTCTCATTCCCGCAAAAGGAATGTTTCAGGATAAAGATAAAAAGATAATCTTCACCGCAGTCAGCAGAAGAGAAACAGCCTATCTCAAGGAATATATTAAGAAAATAGACCCACACGCCTTTTTCGTGATCTTTCAGACGAACGAAGTTTACGGCACAGGCTTTTTTCCTGTTGAGGACATCGACTAAACTCGCTGATTTCTTTACTCATTGATCTAACCTGATACAATTAGACAACAATTTTTTTCAGGGAGATAACCATGAAATTTATCAGATACTTCATGCAGAACGTGCCGGAAGCCGGAGAAAAGGCATTTAAACGGTTCTACCTACCATTGACAATGTCGATCACTGCCACACTATTTTCTATCTTTCTAATTTATAAGGACAAATTCGATACCGGCAGACTCTATACAGTTGAAAACATGACAATGGTTCTTTTCGGTGGAATTCCACTCATGTCCTTCATTTTTCTAATGGCGGAAAAGTTTGAATTTTCAGGGAAGAAAAAATGTACAGCAGGACTTTTCACCCTTGGGCTTATAATTATCTATTACTTCACTCTACCTGAAAAATTTCTCACCAATGATATCATCCGTTACACTATTCTTGCTTTCTTCTCATCGCTTTCCTTTGTTTCCCTTCCCGTCTTTCTTAAAAAAGACAGCTTGACAACCAGAAAGATATGGCTTTTTATCTTTGTAAAAACCGCTTTTGCTCAAATTGCCGGAATCTGCGTTTTTGCCGGACTTTCTCTTGCTATTCTCGCCATCAAAATGCTCTTTTTTCCCGACTGGCACGATTCATATAGATTAATTTCATCGTTCAGCGCACTTAGTTTCGGACTCATTTCACCCTGGATAATTCTCGGATCGCTCCCATCTGTGAAAGCGTTACCTGAAGTTAAAATTGTTGAGAAGCCTTTTTCCCTAATTTCAAAATTTGTTCTTATCCCGATAGTGCTTTTCTATCTCATAATACTCTATATCTACTTTGGCAAAGTACTGCTTCTGAGTGAACTGCCAAAGGGAATGACAAGCTACCTTATCCTATCATTTTGCGGAGCTGGAATAATCACCTATGTGCTTATTCTTGACGAAGCAAAAAACGCTGTGAAAAGCATTTCAGGAATGTTCAAAAAGTTCTTTTTCTTTTCAGTGACAGGTCTCATTCTTCTGCTTTGGTACGCCGTCTGGATGAGGATTAGCAACTATGGGATCACAGAAAACAGATATCTTCTCATTGTCTTTTCTCTTTTACTGACAGGCTGGACGATTTACTTCATTGTTTCTAAGACCAGACAGATAATAGTCATCACGGCAAGCGCATCAGTCGTCGCTCTTATGATCTCTTTTGGCCCCTGGGGAATTTTGAAACATCATTTAGAAGCCAGAAAGGAAGGGTTAATGAAATCCTTGAGAAAAACGCTCTCATTAAGAATGGAAAAATTCAAAAATCTGAAAATGAGGTCACTTTTAAAGTCAGGAAAGACCTCAGCTCCGCACTTTTTTATATTGAAAGCAGATGGGGATTAAACAGACTCTCTGAAATACTGCCTGATGAAACGGAACTTAAAGGCTTTAAACCTCAGGAAAGACAATATTTCCGCTACATGTCTGACAAATCTGATACAGCAAAACTTATGAAGTGGATGAACATAAAACATGTGAACGAATGGGAAACAAAAGAAACTGGAAACAACTTTAGTTTTTATAAGAATTATCGTAATTCATACACAGTTGAAGGCCCCTTTGATGCAGTCACAGGCCTTCACTGCCCGAATTACAACAGTTCAGATGATAAAACGCCCAAAGAAACACTCTATAAAGCTGAGCTTTCAAAAGACTGCGAAACACTGACCATCTCTTTTAATAATGAAGTTATACACAAAACTGACATGAAAAAAATTGTTGAAAACCTGATGAAGAAAAACAAGGCAAACACCAACAACCTCTCAGTTGAAGAACTCACCTACAAAGAATCATCAGAAAAAGCTGAGATTTCCATCATTATCGAAAATCTTTCAGGAAACATTAAGGATAAAAAAACATCAAAGATCACAAACATCAACGCTGTAGTTTATTTTTCTGTGAAAAAGCAAATCCCTCCCCTTGACAAACCACTCAACGTTCACATAAACTAGCACACATATATCAAATTGGATATGTGTTAAGGAGATTTATTGTGGAAAGGTCAGAAATTGAAAGCTTTTCAAAGCTTGCAGGGTTATTTACAAGTCAGTTGCGAATCAGGATCGTTGATCTTCTGCTCAACGGCCCGATGATGGTTAACAAGATCGTTATGGAACTTAAGGAACCTCAGGCTGTGATATCAAAACAGCTTGGAATTCTAAAAGATGCCGGCATTGTCGGTTGCTATCCTCAGGGCAGATGCCGACAGTACGAAATCCCGCATCCTGAACAGACTAGAAAACTTATCAAAAAATTTTCTGAACTACTTAAAACAATAGAAAACCAAAACTAGAAAGTGAAAATCAGACATCTGCATCTTAAGCATCAGGATTCTCAGTATCAGGATTCTCAGCATCAGGATTCTCAGCATCAGGAACATCACCACCACAATCACCTACCGGAACATAGTCAGGACACTCCTCAACTCCTCCGGGACCATCATATTCCCAGCAGTTAATTTCTGTACCATCAGCATTATAACACTGACAATTATGCTGAAAATCGCTTTCACCATAAACCGCAACAGAATCATCACTTCTTGTATTAAAATAGGTTAAAAGATCATTCTCATCGGTTGTAAGTTCTCCTTTGAACATCATCGATAGCTGTTCTCCAATAGAACCGTCGGTATTATTGTCAAAACAACCGTACATGTCACCAACCGGAACATTATAAGTATCTCCGGAATCCTCAATTTCGTTTGTTACTGAAATAGCAAGAAAACAGTTCTTCCTCACCTGCTGAGAAGTAACAGTACCTGCTGAATTGAACTCAACATCAATATAAGTGTGCCTGAAAAAATTGAATGCTCCAAACCCGACTTCATTTGTTCCCTCACTTTTCATAGCAGGAATAATCTGTGGAGAGAACTGCAACATAGAATCCCAGTAATCAACTACTGCTGTATTTGCAGTGTCATCAACATTAGTAAATTCATAATTATTTATTCCGGCAAGAATAACTGAACCATGATAATTCTCAAAGGAACCATCATCAAAATCCTTTACGAGATTATTACTATTAAGACTGATTTTACCCTCTGCAGAAACTGCTGCAATATAACTCCCGTCGTAATCAGCAATCGTACCGGACATCTTGAGATACACCCATGAAGCCCAGCTTCCTTCAGCCTGCATCCAGGCACTGTCAAGTGTACATGTATCTCCCGTATTTCCTGTGTTTCCTGTATCCCCAGTATTTCCTGTGTCTCCTGTATTCCCCGTGTTGCCGGTATCACCAGTGTTTCCCGTATCTCCAGTATTACCAGTATCTCCGGTGTTACCAGTATCTCCTGTATTACCAGTATCTCCGGTGTTTCCCGTGTCACCAGTATTTCCAGTATTACCAGTATTGCCTGTGTTACCCGTGTCACCAGTATCTCCCGCATCGGGATCGACACAGACAAAAGCAATACATAGAAGATCATCTTTACAGTCAGATGTTTTCACACAATTCTCACCAAGACCGCTATCTCCGCCGGTCACACTTACATCCTCTCCACATGAAATTAAAAACAGCGTTATTAAAATAACAGCCAATAACATTTTCTTCATAGCTTAACCCCTCATAAAAAAGTCATTCGTCTTTTTTTTGTTCTAAACAAATAATATACCTAGAATAATAAATGTCAAACTGCCCTCAAAAACTATTAAGCCCCTTTCATTTCAATCAAGATATCCGACAATAAAACTCTCTGTCTGCTCGATATAACTACTCGTCCAACCCTCGAAATGTTTAACTATTTCCATATTTGATGCATCAATGAAAACATTAACCGGATATCCATTATTCATAAACTTATAAAAGGAACTCTGTTGGTCAAGTTTCAAATATCCATACATGTGGTTAGCATTTTCACTATTATTATTAACCATCAGATCTTTCAAGCTAACTAAAGCTGCCGGTTCATTACCCGGATTAGGACCAGTTATAGAACCGTTCATTATCAATATCACTCTCAATCCCTTTTCGACCAGTTCTTTTTTACCAACTGAAGACAGATCTCTCCTTAGAATTGTGCTATTCGGACAATCATAAGCAGCAAAAATCAACCAGATAAGCTTTGACTCAGAATTATTTTTATAATACCATTCTTCAAGTCGATGTTCTATATTCTGTTCATCAGAAAAAGTAATGTTGAAGGCTATATCCCCAATTTTATTAGAGGTCAGTGTTTCCTTAGGATATGAAGTATCCTCCACATCCCCATCATCAACATCATAATCAGAAAATTCATTCAGATCACCTATATTCACATCATCTACAACAGAATCTTCATCGATAATTCCATCATAAATATCTCCATCATTGACAGTTTTATCATCATCGACAGTTTTGTCATCAACAACATTTTCATTATCTGTCTTTTCATTAGGATCTACACAAACATAATCTATACAAACTAAACCGTTTATACAATCAACTGTCCTTGTGCAATTCTCACCAAGACCACTCTCTCCGCTGGTCACACTTGCCTTCTCTCCACATGAAACAGAAAGAAGCAATGAAACCAGAACGAACAATACCTTTTTCATAATCGCCCCCTCAAAATGTTGTTTGAAAACCTGTACTGAAAAAGGTTATACATTAATAAGAATAATAATCCCCATCAGGATATTCTATATCGGGATAATCATAATCAGAGTATGGACCACCGCAATTCTCTACATCGCAATTTGGTTCCGGATGATAGTTATCTATATCCGTATTAATTGGAAGATCAGGATATTCTATATCGGGATAATCATAATCAGAGTATGGACCACCGCAATCCTCTACATCGCAATTTGGTTCTGTATTGTCAGGATACTCAGTATCTCCAGTGTTTCCGGTATCTCCAGTGTTTCCGGTATCTCCTGTGTTGCCTGTATCTCCTGCGGAGTCACCTGTATTTCCCGTGTTTCCAGTATCTCCTGAATTGCCGGTATCTCCACATTCACCGGATGGAACATAATCAGGACATTCCTCAGCTCCACCGGGACCATCATAATCCCAACAGTTGATCTCTGTGCCAACTTCGTCAAAACATTGACAGTTATGCATAAAACCTTCGTCTCCGTAAACGAGAATTGTGCCATTTTCCTGTGTATTCAAAAATTCAAGAAGTGAAGCTTCATCATCGATCACCTCGTTTTTAAACATCATTTTAAGATCTTCGCCAATTGAACCGTCGGTATTATTATCAAAACAACCGTACATGTCGCCAATAGGAACATCGTATATTTCACCATCATCTTCGATCTCTTCTGTCTTAGAAATAGCAAGGTAACAATTTTTTCTTACAAGCTGGCTTGTTACCTGGCCTGATGAATTTAGATCAACATCAATAAATATGTGTCGGAAAGAAATTGTCGCTCCGAATCCTGCTTCCTCAACATTGTCTTCCTTCATTGAAGGAATAAGCTGAAGACTGAACTGAAACATTGCATCCCAGTAATCAATAACTGCTGTACCAGCATCCTGATCAACATCTATAAAAGTGTAGGCTACTACATCTGCAAGAAGAATTGAGCTTTGATAATTCATGAAAGCACCATCTGTCAAATCTATTGTTCCACGTGTAAGTTTGATCTTACCATCTATGAAAACTGCTGCTTCATAATTACCATCATAGTCTGCTATCGGTCCCATCATCTTAAGATATGCCCATGATGTCCATGTATCTTCCGGATTCATCCACTCGCTAACAAGAGCACATGTGTCACCCGTGTTTCCCGTGTCACCAGTATTTCCAGTGTTACCAGTATTGCCTGTGTTGCCCGTGTCACCTGTATTTCCTGTATTACCTGTGTCACCTGTGTCTCCTGTGTTACCTGTGTTACCTGTGTTACCCGTATCTCCGGTGTTACCCGTATCTCCGGTGTTACCCGTATCTCCTGTGTTACCCGTGTCACCTGTATTTCCTGTATTCCCCGTGTCTCCCGCATCGGGATCAACACAGACAAAAGCAATACATAGAAGATCATCTTTACAGTCAGATGTTTTCACACAATTCTCACCAAGACCACTATCTCCGCCGGTCACACTTATGCCCTCTCCACATGAAACAGAAAAAAACAATGAAACCAGAACGAACAACGCCTTTTTCATAACATCCCTCTCAAAACAATGTTTGATAACCTGTACCTTGGGATAATATACATTAAACAAAAATATGTCAAATGGTACAGATGGAACAAGAGCTCCGATCGAAGTATCTTAAGGTATCAGTTCATCATCATCAGGAACATCACTTCAACAGTCACCTGCAGGAACATAGTCAGGGCATTCTTCAGCTCCACCGGGACCATCGTAATCCCAGCAGTTGATCTCTGTGCCGTCTTCATCGTAACATTCACAGTTATGCTGAAATCCATTGTCTCCGTACTCAAGAACCGATCCGTCCTGCTGTGTGTTTAAATACTCAAGAATTGACGCAACATCATCGACCATCTCGTTCTTAAACATCATCTTAAGAACTTCGCCTACTGAACCGTCGGTATTATCATCAAAACAACCGTACATATCGCCAATAGGAGTGTCGTCATCTTCGATCTCTTCTGTCTTTGAGATAGCAATATAGCAAAGCTTCCTTAAAAGCTGGCTTGTTACCTGGCCTACTGAATCTAGATCAACATCAATAAATTCGTGTCGGAAAGAAGCTGTCGCTCCGAATCCCGCTTCCTCAACACTGTCTTCCTTCATTGAAGAAATAAGCTCGGTCCTTACCTGAAATATTGTAGACCAATAATCAATAACGGCTGTCTGTGCTGTCTGATCAACATCTGTGAACGTGTAGTATACTGCATCTGCAAGAAGAATTGAGCTTTGATAGTTCATGAAACTACCATCTGTGAAATCTGTTGTTCCACTTGTGATCTTGATCTTACCATCTATGAAAACTGCTGCTGAATAATCACCGTAATAATCACCTATAGATCCCATCATCTTGATATATGCCCATGATGTCCAATCATCTTCCGGGTTCATCCACTCGCTGTCAAGAGTGCAGGTATCTCCAGTATTCCCTGTATCTCCAGTATTCCCAGTATTACCCGTGTTGCCCGTGTTGCCAGTATCACCAGTGTTTCCTGTGTTTCCTGTGTTTCCTGTGTTTCCTGTGTTTCCTGTGTTTCCAGTATCTCCTGCGTCAGGATCCACACAGACAAAACCAATACATAGAAGATCACCTTTACAATCAGCTGTCTTTTCACAATTCTCACCAGCGCCACTCTCTCCTCCAGCCACACTTGCATCTTCTCCACATGAAACAGAAAGAAACAATAAAACCAGAACGAATAACACCTTTTTCATGACATCCCTCTCAAAATAATGTTTGATAACCTGTATCGCAAAAAACAAAAAGGGTAAAAGTACATAGCGTTACTTTGTCCTGACAAGACGAAACCCGAGGACTAAGTAGCGGCCAGTCGGTGCGTAACCGCCGCGACCGGCAGATCGACAGCCGCTGGCGGAGTAATGCCAGCTGCCGCCCCGCAGGACACGTTTGGAACCACTTTTTAAGCCTGTGGGATCAACCAAAGGGCTTGCTTCAGTTCCAGCCGGATAATAACCATACCAATCCGTTATCCATTCCCACACATTACCGCTCATGTCATAAAGTCCGAAGCTGTTCACCAATTTTCTGCCAACCGGCTGTGGGCCACAGGTTGTTGAACCATCATACCAGTCAGTGCAGTTAAATGCTCCTTCATAACTCACGCCTGAATTTCCTGCATACCAACCAATGGCATCAAGATTTGGATCAAGCGGGCTTTTATCAATTTCTGTAATATCTCCATTATAAAAAGAAGTGCTTGTGCCGGCTCTCGCTGAATATTCCCACTCGCTTTCTGTCGGCAATCTATATCCAAGGCAATCCTGTGGTTTTGTAAATTCTGACTTCAAAGCACACTCAAAATCAGGGGCCGTTCCTGTACAATCAAAACACTCTTCAATATTGTCAAGTTTTGAGCGTTCATTAGCGTACGCTAACGCCTCATGCCAAGTCACCTGCTCAACAGGACAGTCATCTCCACAGCTTGGGAAATAGCTCGGATTATATTCCATAAGTGAATTAAATTTTTCCTGGGTTACTTCAGTTGTGTCCATGTAAAACCCTGTTTTCAGCTCAACATAATGAAGAGTTTCATCTGATTGTCTCCCCAACTCCTCTTCCGGTGAACCCATCCAGAATGAGCCGGCAGGAATTGAAACCATTCCTTCTGGAATTGCAGTGTTTCCAGTGTCTCCAGTATTACCCGTATTTCCGGTATTCCCAGTATTCCCAGTATTCCCAGTATTTCCAGTATCACCAGTGTTCCCAGTATTTCCGGTATTTCCAGTATTACCTGTGTTTCCAGTATCCCCAGTATCACCACCATCAGTATCTACACAAACATAATCTATACAAACCAGCCCGCTCTTGCAGTCACCAGTCTTTTTACAATTCTCACCAGCGCCACTCTCTCCTCCAGCCACACTTGCATCTTCTCCACATGATGCAAAAACAAGCATTAAAATAGCAGTTATAAATATCACCCTTTTCATGACATCCCTCTCGAAATATTGTTTGATAACCTGTGCCTGAAAATAATATACATTAAATGGAAATATGTCAAATGGTGAGTTTATGCGTTACTTCGTCCTGACAAGGCGAAACCCGAGGTAGTAAAAGCTAAGACGGTCAAGGCGTTTAGCCGGCAGAAGAAGATCACATAAAGTAAAATGTTCCGCTCCAAGAGCGAAACAAAAAAATGACTAAATAAAATTCATGGTCTTACTTCGCACACCTGACAGAGCCGTAGTGATCGCTCTTGTAGTAACCGTGCACAAGGCCATTGCCAAAATACACAGCCCATACAAGGCTTGCATCACCTGATAGCTCCGAAGACGACCAGAACCAAGCCGTATCTCCAAAAACTGAATATTTGCCGGATTCGTCATTTTCACATTCACTACAAGCATCATTTCCACAATTATCATCAGACAAACATGCATCGGTGACTCCGCATTCGCCACCTGTTTCAGTTCCCGAACAGTTCTGAATAAGTGTTCTGAGTTCTGAGATCGTAGGAAGTCTACCACCAAGGTTTTCGCAATAAGTTACCGCTTCATCCCAAGTCATAAAACTACTTGAAGCATCTGACCAATTCAAGCTATCATGTTCATTGGGAAAATTGTCTCCTGTATTTCCCGTATCACCAGTGTCTCCACCACATGAGATCATTACAAAAGACACAATAAACAGCATTGAAACTAAAACCTTTTTCATAAAAGACTCCGATAAAAGATTAAACACATTCAAAAATTCAAAACATTTTAACAGATTGAATTATTTGTGCAAATCTTTGAAAATTGAGATATCCCTCCTTCGTTTTAAGACTTCCGTCTCCAAATAATATGACGGACAAGATGGCGGGCAAGTTAAAAACTATATGTCAGAACAGGAGCGGTTATTCCCTGAAATGTAATGGAAAGAGGTTAGACGACAGGGGAAAGAATAAAATAGTAAAGCACATAGCGTTACTTTGTCCTGACAAGACGAAATCCGACGTAGCAGTCCCCGCCAGTCGGGTCGGAGGCATTGCGACGGGCCGACCGACAGTCTTCAACTAAAAAATACCAACCGCCGCCCCTTACAACACGGTAGGAGCCATCTTCTAAACCTTTGGGATCAACCAAAGGACTTACTTTGGTTCCAGCCGGATAATCCGACTCATACCAGTCCATTGTCCATTCCCAAACATTTCCACTCATGTCATAAAGTCCGAAGTTGTTTGAAAGTTTTCCTCCAACAGAGTGTGTAACATCTCCTGAGTTTCTACAATACCAGCCGATGGCACTAAGATTAACATCCTTTCCATTGCCAGTTTCTGTTATATCCCCATTATAAAAAGCTGTGCTTGTCCCAGCCCTCACGGCATATTCCCACTCACTTTCTGTTGGCAATCTATATCCAAGGCAATCCTGTGTTTTTGTAAATTCTGACTTCAAAGCACACTCAAAATCAGGGGCCGTTCCTGTACAATCAAAACACTCTTCAATATTGTCGAGTTTTGAGCGTTCATTGGCATAAGCTAGTGCCTCATGCCAACTCACCTGCTCAACCGGGCAATCATCACCACAATTTGGAAAATCACTTGGATTATATTCCATCAGTGAATTAAATTTTTCCTGGGTTACTTCAGTTGTGTCCATGTAAAACCCTTTTGTCAGCTCAACATAATGAAGCGTTTCATTTGAATCTCTTCCCAATTCCTCTTCCGGTGAACCCATCCAAAAACTGCCGGCAGGAATTAAAACCATCCCTTCTGGAATTCCAGTGTTTCCAGTATCCCCAGTATTTCCAGTATTCCCGGTATTTCCGGTATCCCCAGTATTTCCGGTATCCCCAGTATCACCAGTGTTCCCAGTATTTCCGGTATTTCCGGTATTTCCAGTATCTCCAGTATTACCTGTGTTTCCAGTATCCCCAGTATCCCCACCATCAGGATCTACACAAACATAATCTATACAAACCAGCCCACTCTTGCAGTCACCAGTCTTTTTACAATTCTCACCAGTGCCACTCTCCCCTCCGGGTACACCGGCATCTTCTCCACATGATGCAAAAACAAGCATTAAAATAGCAGTTATAAATATCACCCTTTTCATGGCATCCCTCTCGAAATATTGTTTGAAAACCTGTACCTAGAAATAATATACATTAAACAAAAATATGTCAAATGGGGAATTTATGCGTTACTTTGTCCTGACAAGACGAAACCCGAGGTTACCGCCGCGGCTAGACGGGTTGTTGCGGTCACGACAAGCAGATCTGCAAAAAAAAGGGAAGTTGAAATAACTGCCACCTCGGAAGATACGGTAGGAACCACTTTCTAAGCCTGTAGGGTCAATTGATGGACTCTCTTTTGTTCCAGCCGGATAATCCTCACCATGCCAATCCATCGTCCATTCCCACACATTTCCGTTCATGTCATACAGTCCGAAGCTGTTCTCCAATTTTCCACCAACCGGATGTGTCCCACATGTTATTGCGCCATCATACCAGTCAGTGCAGTCAACCTCAGATCCTTCATAACTTACACCAGAGTTCCCTCCATACCAGCCGATGGCATCCATATTTGGATCAAGCGGGCTTTTCTCGGTCTGCGTAATATCTCCATTATAAAAAGCTGTGTCTGTTCCTGCTCTCACCGCATACTCCCACTCCGATTCTGTTGGAAGTCTGTACCCTTTACAATCTTGTGGTTTTGTAAATTCTGATTTAAGAGCACACTCAAAATCAGGAGCAGGAGGAGTACCTGTGCAGTCAAAACATTCTTCAAGGCTGTCAAGTTTTGAGCGTTCATTGGCATAAGCTAACGCTTCATACCAAGTAACCGCCTCAACTGGACAGTTATCTCCACAGCTCGGCAAATCGCTACGATTATATCCCATCAGTGAATTGAAACTTCCCTGGGTCACTTCAGTTATGTCCATGTAAAACCCTTTTGTCAGCTCAACATAATGAAGCGTTTCATTTGAATCTCTTCCCAATTCCTCTTCCGGTGAACCCATCCAAAAACTACCGGCAGGAATTAAAACCATCCCTTCTGGAATTCCAGTGTTTCCAGTGTTTCCAGTATCCCCAGTATTCCCAGTATTTCCAGTATTCCCGGTATTTCCGGTATCCCCAGTATTTCCGGTATCCCCAGTATCTCCAGTATCTCCAGTATCACCAGTGTTCCCAGTATTTCCGGCATCTCCAGTATCGCCCGTATCACCAGTATTCCCAATGTCTGTGTCATCATCAACCACAGCTGTATCTGTCTGGTCATCTTCATTTTTTGCGCCATCATCTTCACATGCTACAGCAAAGAAAAGAAGTGCTATTGCAAGAAAGATAAGTGTTAATCTTTTCATCAGTTTCCTCTTAAAACAATGTTTGATAACCTGTACCTGAAAAGTTTATCAATTAAGTATTAACATGTCAAATGGGGAAAACACGTGCCATTTTCTTACCTGAGAATTATATATTTGAATTTCAATTAAATATTTTCTTGCATCATAACTAAAGAATACTATACTCGAATCTAGATTTTATTATTTGCAACAACAATCACGATAAACTTATTAGAGAGGATGCCATGAGTCTCAATCGAACTAAACTTAAGAAATTCATCTTATTCGCTTTAATTTTTCTACTTCCGGCAATCATCTTCTGTGTTGCCGACACATCTGAGGTAAAGTCAAAATTTCAGGAGATGGCTGACACTGTTTTTGATGTCGCAAGATACATCGGCATCTACGGTGGCCTTGGGGGCGCGATTCTGTCACTTCTTTTCAGATACATTAATAAAGATCAGAATATTTGGGCAGACGCTCTGAAGATTCTCGGAGCTGGGGCTGGACTCGCAGCGTTTTCATCTATCTTAAAGATCATTGCTGGCTGGATCTGATGAAAGTTTATCGGATACTCGGCAGGAAACAGTGCTTCGTAGACAGATCGCAGGCTATTCTCACGCTATTTTTCTTTCTTCCCGGAGCAATAATTGAAAACATGTTCTTTCTTGTCATCTGCCCTGTATCCATCTTTGCCGTCACATTCTTTATTAGAGAAAAATACTTTGGCGGAAAACCAGAATGGGCTGAGTTGACATTGAGGATGATAGTGGGGAAAAAGATCTACTACTCAAGACAGATAAAAGATAAGGTACCGACAACATGAAAAGTGTTTTTGAAATGCTGAAAATAATTTCAATCGAGGATGATCTCATTATCACTTCCTCTTTTCAACGCTTTTCAATGTGGAAAACAGAGGGTGCAGACTGCTACTTTCATGAATTAGACAGATCCAGAGCATACAGCGCCTTTATCAGCGAGCTGCGTGAAGGCACAACCGTAGAATATTTCAGGGTTTCAAGGCTATCACATCCCCAAATAACAAAACGACTGAAAACTGAAACCGACATTGTCCTCAAACAGAGACTCCAACACCTTAACCGCTCAGGCATAAAACACATTTCAAATTATTTTCTCATCAGCAACGACCCGCCACTTCGGGAAATGACTACAAAAGAAATCGATATCCAGTATCACAGAAATATTATTTCATCATTAGGCCCGAAAATAAGACGTGTAGAAACAGAGGAAATAAAAAAGATCCTATTCAGCCTCATCTCATTTGAGCAGGATCTCCTTATCCACCCTGACATGACCATCCGTGAGCAGCTTATTCAGAAACAGTGTGTCTGTGAACCTGAACACTTTAAAATCGGAAACACCTATCTAAAAACACTATCACTTAAACATCTACCCGAAAGAACAAAACCTTTTATGCTTTCCTTTCTGCTTGATTACCTTCTCTTTGACTTTGTATTCTCTCTTTCCTTCACCGCTTTACCCCAGTCAAAAGAGTATATCTCACTTGAAGCAAAAGAACGTTTCTTCGTTGCCACAAGTGGACGAGGAGCCGCAAAAAATGCAGGAGAAACAAATGAACTCATGACCGTCTTAAGCGAAACGAAACATAAGATAGGATTTCTCTCATCAAAAATAATCATCTGGAATAAAGACCGATTTAAACTTGAAAAGAACGCAATCGAACTAGCAAATATTCTAAAAAATGAAAGCTGTTTTTATGAAGAAGAAACCTGGGGACACGATCTGGAATATTTTAGATCACTCCCGACCCAGACCAACCGCTCACAGCGTCAGCATCGAGTTATTTCTCCAAACTTTATTGACATGATAGCTGACTCTTCTCACGGTCACGGAAACTGGTCATCAAGTCATCCACTATTTTTAAGAAACCGCTTCGGTGAGATCTATGGATTTGATGCGGGAAGCCCAAACAGAAACAATCGCAACGGATCTATTTTCGGAGCATCCGGAAGCGGGAAATCTGTAACAGTAAACGCATTAATCGCACACACTTTTTTCCCCAATATAAAATTAGACAAAGATCATCCGGGCAGGATCTTCATCATAGACTTCGCAGGTGCCCAAAATTCCTCCTATCTAAAAATGGCAGATCTTTACGGGGGCGTGTTTATTCCAGTTGACTCCAAAGGCAACGTTGTGATAAATCCGTTCCCGGAAAGATCCAAAATTTTAAAAGACGGAAAATGGGACACATCACTCCTGAACTTCCTCAACATTTCCATGGATCTCATCCTTGAAATAAGAGAAAAAAGCATGAATGCGGATCTATACCGCAATATAATCTCAAAAGCTATCAGAGAAATGTATCAATCAGTTGAAAACCCTGTTCTATCCGACCTTTTACAGTTTATTCATGATGATGATCAGGAAAAAGTCAAAACATTAAAGAAACTGCTTCAGGGCTTTCTTGACGACCCCGTCTCAAAAATCATCAACGGACAATCCACAATCGATTACGGAAACGATCCCTTTGTCATCTACGATCTTCAGGGCATCGGCAGTATAAACGAAAAACTTAGAGAGCTTCTCACTTTTATTGTCATTCAGGAAGCGAAACGCACAGCCTTTGAGATAACTAACAGCTTTATACTATTTGACGAAGCCGCTCAGCTAATCAAAGACCCAAGACTCGGAGATCTCATTGAGGAACTCTTTGCAACAGCAAGAAAATATAACACCGGCGTCTGGACAATCACTCAGAATTTTCTGAGTTTTAAGGAAACAAGTCTTTCAAGCAAAATTAAGATAAACACGACAACAACCATCTTCCTATCTCACGCTAATGATGAAGAGGCAAAAAGACTTGTGGCCGCTGACTTCGGTTTTACAGATCTGGAAAGAACAGCCTTTAACAGTCTGAGAACTGTAAAAGGAGAATATGCACTTGCCCTTTTTAGAACTCAGATCGGGGATCACGAAGAATCCGAAGTCGTCAGGATTGAGCTTTCACCCTTTGATTATCTTGTTGCAACCAGTGATAAAGAAGACAACAGACTACTTAAAAAATATTCCGTGATAAGAAACTTCACTTTGCTCGACAGCTGCGCCGAATCAGCAGCCTTTGCAAGAAGAAACGGAATCTTTGCAATGGACGCAGTGAAAAAACTGCTGGAAAGTGCACAATGAACATCCAGATCTACTACAATCCACAGAAACTTCTTGATCAGGCAGGAAAAGGCTGGGTTTGGGATGTCCTTTTCAGCATCATACTAATGGGACTTGCAATTTCATTTGTAGTGGAAGTGTTTAAAATTCAGAAACAGCAGAAACCTGATTTTATGTCAGTTATATGGAAAACCATTATCATTGTTCTTCTGTACAAATTTCTCCCCTCCACGCTCGAAAGAACAATGAACTTCGTGAATTCTACCGTTGCAAATGAAAACCTCGACAAAGTCTTCTACACAGCATTTTCAAAATATTCAGCAAACCTTATACAGACAGCCAATTCAGGTAAAACACCCGAAGGCTGCACAGCAATCCCAGACATCAGCCTTATGAACTCCGGGGTCTACTTTTTTTCATCACACATGTTCCAGTATTTTCTAAAACTCTGCGTCTTTATTTCACTCTCGTCCGTCTGGATAATTAAAAAGATCGTATTTGCCTGGACATGGCCCGTTTTCATGTCACTCAACACGATAGGTCTCTGCACAGGACTGGCAGTCCCCTCGTTCCCCGGACAGGGGTTCAGCACGCTCGGGACATTCTTTCGATCACTCGCGGCATTCTCGCTGTGGCCGGTCCTGTATTCCTCTTTTATCTTTATTGCCGGAAAACCGCTGTCAGAGATTATGGTCACAGCTTCATCCGCCTTGAAATGTCCTTCGGGCTTTGAGCCTGGTCCTGACGTCATTTCAATCCTATCAGGAACTATCTTTATGACTTTTACAATTGCAGCGATCCCCTTCATTTCAAAAAGACTAGTTTACAGCGAAAGCACAACAAAAGCAGTTACCTCAGCATCTAATTCAGCGGGAAAAATACTCACTGTCGCCGGAACAAGAATAAGTGAAAATGCAGGTGCCAGCTCAATCTACGGAAAGATCGGAACATCGCTAACGCAAAGCGGCAGAAACCTCATAAGATACACTGAATCATCCACTCAAAGCAAAGTTGAAAAGACCGTTACTGAACATAGAGCCGTTTCTCAGACAAAACCCGAGGTCAACCAGTATAGAGAACTACGCGGCGGAAAAAATAATGAAAAATAACAAAAATGATAAACTCAGTAATCACGAGAAATTCTTTGCAACAATGAAGTACAGCGATGTGGAAAAGATCAGAAAGAGATCAGCCTTCATCAACCTTACAGCGCTGATCTTTATGTTTATCATCACTCTTCTTGCCCTTGGCATAGCCTTTATCTCAACAATGAAACCGACTCCCGTCATCGCCTTTGACAATGAAGGAAAGAGAATGACCTTTGACGGACGTGACATTGTAAATGACGAAACGACCTATGTCCGAGTCCACAGATTTACAAGTGATTTTGTTGAAAAGTTTGAAGGAGTGAGCCCTGACATCGAAGAAGATCTAAAAATAGCTTACAACATGCTTACACCAAAATTCAGACAGATCCTTCTTGATAAGTCCGTTCACCTTGAAAAGATAAACTTCTGGAAGAATAAGAACTTTAAGACTGATTTCAGACTCATAAAACTGAAGATCGTGGAAGGTAGTTTTAAAGTTGGATCCACTCTTACAGTTGAAGGCTACGGAAAGATGCTCTTTAAAAATGCAGTCGATTACGCTGATGAAGGTGTGAGAAAAGAGGATTTCGTGTATTTCTCGGCACTTCTTATTGTCACACCAGTTTCGCTCGACCTTTCTCCGGATGGACTTTTCATTGAATTCTACAAGGCAAAGTCATTAAACGACTTTAGAAGTCTGCGCGCCTATCTACTTGAACATGAAAAAGAGTATCTGCTTGATGATGGAGAAAATAAATGAAAAAGCTGATCTTTTTAATAATTCTCACAACGTCGCTACTATACGCAGATGATTCTCAAAACTCACCAAAATTCACACCGATAACAAAAAAAGTAGCAATAATCGAACTCAAAACCAGCGATACTGTGATTTACAGAACTATCAATATAGCTATTGGCGAAGTTTTTGTGATTGAATTTCCCAAAAATATTATTCTCAATGAAACTCCGACAATAGGTGATGCTGGACTACTTAAAATAGAAGTGGAAAATGATCCTCTCAAGATCAGAATTTGGGGACTTATGTTTCCAAATACTCCTGAATCATCAATGTACGGCCTGAACTCCAATATTCAATTCAAAATAAATTCCGGACAAACTTTTATTCTCAATATGGTTCTGCATCCTGCTAGTGAAGCAAGCAACAGAGTCATCTTCACCTATCCACAGTGGGAAAAAGGACAGAAAGAAGTTAACCAGCAACTTGAAAAGCTAAGAAACAAACTTAACGATGAATTTGAAAAGAAAATGAAGGGTATTGACAAAGAAGCACAGAAAAGAACTGTGCAGTTTCTTGCAGACTCATTTTCAGAATTTTTCCAGTGTACGAACTACTCGGCAAGAGCGGAAGAAAAGCTAGTTTTTCTAAGAAGTGACAGAATGTGCAAGATCGGGAAAGACGGCATTATAGCAGTAAACTTCTCCATCAAAAACAGATACAGACAGCGATTTCACATTGAAGGTATAAAGATCTATTCAACAAAAGGCGGAAAAGTAGAGATCGACAACGCACAGTATCATCTTGATAAATACTCAATGCAATTTGATGAAATAGTAAGTGGTGCCACCGCATTTTTGATAAAGGATGAAGATTACTCAAAGGAATACATCATCGAAATGACTGAAAGCGCAGGAAAAAAGAGAAAAATTGAACTGAGAGTATCATTCTGATGGAAAAAGAAAAGAACATGCTTCATCTGCTTGATGAAGATGAAATAGAATCTCAACCTTCTGAACAACCCCCGTCTTTAAAAGAAAATCATCAAAAAAGAAGTATAATTGTCGTCCTTTCCGTCCTTATCATCTTTCTTGTCCTAGTCGGCATCGCGTCCCAGATGTTTTCAGGGAAAAAACCTCAAAAAAAGAAATCTCATGAAATCGCAATGGATTTTGACAAATACCGCAGAGGTCGCCTTACAGGTGACATCAGATCAGCGATGAATACTCCGGAAAGGAACGAGAACCTTCGGGATAAGCCTGTGAAAGAAAAGAAAAAGCCAAAACGAAAAATTCAGACTTTCGGGAAGAATGCGCAGAAAGATGCGGATATTCTTAAAAAATATGCCGAAGCTGTCGATCCAGCTGCCAAAAATGAAGTTTTAATAAATTCAAGAGGCGGAAGAAGACATTTTTTGCCCGGAGGAAGGGAGCACAAAGGAGGAGTGTATTTTAGAGACAGAAAGAAAAATAAAAAAGATAAGAATAAAAACTTCAAGCTTCACAACACAAAAATTAAAGTCAAACTAGAGTTCTCCATAAGATCTACAGCCGCCTCAACGGTTATTGCAGTTGTTAAAGCCACTTCAGGTAAAATCCCCAAAGGTGCAAAATTCTATGGCAAAGCAAGCGGTTATGTGAACAAGAGAACTCAGATACGTTTTTCAAAGCTTGTGATAGGAGAGACAAAATATCAGGTAACAGGATTTGCGATCTCAGGAAGAGATCCTGGAATCGAATCAGAGGTAACAGATATTTCAAAAAAAAATATTGATTCCTCCATTAAGCAGGGCCTTGTCAAAACCGCTTCAGGAATAGCGCAGCGATATGCAGGAGTTGCAGGGAATGTTGCCGGAAGTGCTGCATCAAACACAGTTGCTCCGACTTCTCAGGAAATGCAAAAACAACAGGAAGCTAACAAGATGACCCAGGAATACAGGGTTCCAGCAGGAACCGCTTTTTTTATTTATCTGGAGTAGGGGTTGATCCATGTATCAATCCGGGATAGAAGCTATGAAAAAAACAAATTTTTTTGCTGCATTAATCATCTTTCTTTTATCGATTTCTCTTACTGCTGAAGAAGGTGAACTGCAACTCAACATTGGTGGCGGAGGTTTCTTTCCATTAAGCCTGAAAACACAGGATAAAACAACAGTCGTTTACGCAAGCTGGAACGTGGCAATAAGCAGTTATTTTGGTCTGACGGACAACTTTGATATTGGTTTGCAACCTTCTTTCACAAGACTTACTGACACGTCCCGAAAAACAGAATTTCAGAACCTTTCAGGAATCGAATACTCAAACTACTGGCGTTTTCAATGCCTTGCACTTTTAAGATATAACATCTACCCCGGCTCGTTCTTTTCGCCACATCTGATAGCAGGAGGAGGATTTAAGGTTGAAACCTTAACTAACTGGGAATTTTACACTGATTCGGGAAAGATCAATAATTATAACAAAGAAGATTTTGCAAGTATGAATGGCGTTGTTGCAGGAGGTCTTGACCTTCAGTTCAGGGTTTGGGAATGGTTCATGCTCTCCACTCAAGTTTTATATAAATGGTCTCCGGGAGATCACTCCATTGACTTATTCGGATTTATCGGCGCAACTTTTTTTGTTAACTATTATAGATAGGTGACACCATGAAATTATTTTTTTCATTTTTAATCACGAGTCTTTTTGTTTTTTCCTGTGAATCAAAAAGACCTGATGCGAACAGTTTTGAGTATTCTCTAATAGTCAATTCAATTCAAAAAAACGCAGACGTTGAAATTCTTGACGGGGAAAAGAGCGTTTCCACCGCTGTTACAGATGAAAACGGGGCCGTAAGCTTTGATTCGCTTAGTGTTGTCTCAAATCTCAAAATAAAAGTGTGCGGTGGAACCGTAAACCTTGTTTCAAGCGAAGAACCTGTTGCCTGGACAGGATGCAACGAAACAATGTTTACACCTGTTGAAAAAGAAACTAACACTGTTGTTGTGGATTTTCTTTCAACGTTCATCACAAGCTATGCCTGCAAAACTTCCACGCAGGAATGGATAGATTATCTTGATATCACCACGCTTTCAACTCCAATTCTTCAGACGAGTCTAACCGATTCAACAAAGAGATATCTATGGCTTCAAGGTTTTGCTGTGATCGCAAAGAATATATCCCAAGCAAACGGTGTTAATCCTGAAACACAGTATTCAACAGAAAATCTTATCAATCTAATTAAAGACGATCTAGATGATGATCAGATTATTAACAGTTCTACTGAAAAAATGTTTGGAACTTTAAGCATTGATTCAGCAGTGCTGAAAAACATTATCGCAGATGCTATTAAAGATGTCAGCGAAAATTTTTCCGCTTCAGATCTCAAAGACTGGACAGACAAATTAACAAATTCAAACGCTAAGTTTCTTGGAGGTTCAGAAAACGACATAGACAATGAAAAACCTATTATAAAAATTGTTGAGCCTTCAGGAGAAAACCCAACTGTCTGGGGAGAAGTTTTAGTTCAGATTACAGCTACTGACGACAAAAAAATAGCTTCACTGGACTGCGGAATAACCTCACCAGAAAATGCTCCTAAAATTGTGGACACACAGGATGAGACGGAACTTTTTATCGGATTTTTTGATTCCACACTGCTTGAGGACGGAGAACTTAAAATAAAATGTATTGCGAGTGACGGCACAAATATTTCTGAAAAGGAATTCTCCATTACAGTTTCAAACAATAATGAGGTCGAACTTAAGGCTTATATTACAAATGAACTCACCTCTTGGGATTCTGTTATGGTTTATGATTACGATGGAGAAAAAGTCAAAACATACTCATTTAAAGAAGATGAAGCGCCTGTTATCGGTCTGGCCCCGGGAGATTACACATTTATCTTTAAAGGCGGATTTTATAAACCTGTTTTCCTCAATGATGAATCAATTGAATTTGATTCAGAGCTATCAACTAATCAGGCAATTTTACCTGGAGAAACAACTAAAGTTATTGCAACACCGCTCACAACGATCAGAGAAAAACTTTACAGTGTTTTTAAATCTAAGATGTCACATCAGGATGCAGTAGAAAAGTCGTTTACCCTCATTTCAGAACACGTGGACGGCGATTTTCCTCTCTACATTGAACCGGTGAGCAAAAATCAGTTCACTGAAAACTCAAAATATTACATAGTTCTTGCGGGTCTTGAACGTCTTGCAGTCCTGATCGGAGAACGCCACGACCCTACTCTTGAGACAGGAGCTATTACTATCGAACAGGTTATAAAAGCAATTGTGGATGATATTGAAACAGTTGGTGAAGGGGTCCTTGATGGCAACGACCTTATAAATCAGTTTACTGTTGATTCTTATCTTTTTAGATACTGGTATGCAATTGCGGTAAAACTTTTTCTTGAAAGTGAGGAAAATCTCACAGGCCTCGGATTTTCAGACTTGCAAACCGTTATCACAAATATCTCTATGGATAATTCAGAACTTTTCCCTGAAGACAAAGCTCCTAAAAAAGTTACAGATCAGCCCCCTGTGATTTCTGAAAAACAATTTATGAGATCCTTTGAAACAGACTTTCAAAACTATTCAATTGAAAACATTATTTATGCAAACAATTCCGTTTTCAGTATAAAATTTAAGACATTACCTGATGAAGCTGGTGATCTTGAGATTGATCTTGTTGAGATTTTCGGTGATGTTGCGGTTCAGAATCTTTCTCATAACGATGAGGGAATATATACTGCTGAGCTAACTTTCACAGACGAAGCGGACGGCGAAAAAACAGTTGGAATTAACGTGTTAGACAATGCTGAAAACACAGGAATGGCAACTTTGCAGGCAGTTAAGGATACTGTGAATCCAATTATCGACAAATTTGAACTTCTAAGAGGTAAAACCGTTCTTGCAGGAGAGTATACAACAGTTCCTTTTACTGCTGATTATGAAATCACAGAAGCTAATTTCAGAAATGCTCAAGTTGCAGTCAAAACATCTGTCAACTCTGGCGATTTTGTCTACGATAAAGAGGTCAGTACATCACTGGTCGGAGATTTCCAGATAAACAAATCCGATCTCCCCGCAGACGGTGACGATGGAAGCTATAATTTCAGTGTTAAATTTACAGATAAGGCGGGAAATGAAACTACAACTGAATTTCAGAAAACCATTGACACCGTAGCACCCGTGATAGAATCAATTGTCATGACTCCACCTATTAATGCAAACGGCTTTATTGATTCAAGAGAAATAACCGTTGACATTTCAGCAACCGACAATATTGAACAGACCTTGAATTACTGGTATAGAAGAAACGAAGCATCTTATGGTCAGAATTTGAATGCCCCTCCTCATATTTTCAATATTCAGGAACCTGCAGATGCTTCTATAGTTTATTATTTTAAAGTTTCAGATCAGGCGGGTAACGAAACACCTGAATCCAATGCTTTCAGCTTCACCATTGACACCGTTAATCCTGTTGTCACAATATCGAATAAAGATGCTATTAAAGGCAACTTTTTTATGAGTACATCTTCCAGTCTTTTATTTAGCTACACTATTGAGGAAATCAATCTTGAATACTGTGAGCTGAGAATAAACGGTTCAAAAAGTGATGACATTACCGTTATTCCAGCTGGAACAATTACTTTCACGGGTTCAAAACTTCTTGACTCGACTATCGGACCTGCTACTCCTAACACAGCATCAATATACTGCATTGATCTTGCGGGTCGTGAAACTGAAAACACTGTTTCATTTTATATAGATGATGATGCTCCGGCGATTAATATTAATCCTGATCAGTTAGGCGGTTCAGTGATAGATGATGATCAAGTTGCTATTGATTCTTTAATAACCGATAATTTTGGCAGAGAAGGAAACCTGACAGTTAAATTCAAGTACCGGAATGATACTTTCAACTCGTTAGGTTACAGTAATATTTATTATTTCCCTATTTCAGGTATGAGAGAAATTGATGATTGGGGTGATAGTAACAAAAATGCTTCATGTTCAATAAATGACGATTCTTGCCGTTTCTGGATACCGCATATTGATGATGACAGTTTACATTATGGAAAATGGCTCAAGCTTTATCATAATAATAACAACTTTACGCTTTATTTAGAGGTGACTGATAAAGCTGGAAATAAAAGCGAAAACACATTTAGCTACACAGTTGATAAAGAGCCTGTTCCTATGAATTCAGGCGGATATGAATATGATGATGGGAAAATTTATCTTGGATTCTCTTCTGACAAAAGTATTCCCGGTTTTCGTATGCGTGTCAATGGTTTTTTTACCGATCCGGAGTGTTACCACGCATATTTTGATAATATGGAAAAACATTTCTATTCATGCCCTTTCAATGCAAATACAGGAACCACATACGCTGTTGCTATAAGCTCTAAAGATTCATTTGAAAACATGTCATTTGATGATTGTAATAAATTTCAGGATTCAGATTCTAATTTCTGTTTTGAGGGTAATATCACCGCTGATCTTCCGAATTTATCTGTAATAGTAACGGGCAACACAGGCACCACTGTTTTTTATACCATTTCATCCGATAGCACAATAATAGATTGCAAAATACTTAAAGACGGTTCTTTTTTTCAGGATTGCGATAAATCCACTGGAGATTTTTCTGAAACCATTTCCACTTGGGAGGAAGGAGTTTACACAATAACAGCAACGGCAAAAAACACCATAGGAGCTGAAACGACAAGAAGCGATGATTTTGTAATTGATAACACAGTTACAAGCTTTAATCTTGAAATTAATAATTATAATGAGATTTACTATAATTCAGCCCCAGCAATTAAAATCAATGCAAAAATAGCGGGCGGTGTGAAGAATGTGCAATTGTTTCTTGAGAAAAGAAAACTGCATAGGTCAAGAGCGGGAAATCTTGACCATTGTATAGGTACTTACTGTTATGAAACCTATTCGGTCAAAATAGCTGAACTCACTCCTAGTGTATTTTATGTTAATTTTAAACCAGTATTTTTCTTCCATCCCTACACTCCCTCCCCTGATCTTTTTGAGCCGGGATATTACGACTCTATTCGTTGGGTCATCACTTCTAACAGAAACGGAGAATCTGACTCAGGTCATTTTCTCTTGGCAGATACTCCGATAAGAATAGCAAAGTCAGCCAGTGATTTTGCCCAGACATTATCAGTTTCAGTTAATGAGGATGAGGAAGAGCTTGAAATGCAGTTCAGACCTTCTGTTTTTTCAACTGCAAATCTTTCCAGTACTGCTGATTTTGATTTTCAGGTTTTAAACAACCCGGACATTGATAAAAATAGCAACTACCATCAGATATGCGGAGACAACAACACAGATTTCAAAAAACAGTTCAGACATTATGACAGTAAAATTAAAGTAGCTTTAAATCGCCTTTCATACTCAGGTTCAACAAAAAAATATACCGCATACTTTAAACCCAATTTAGATAGTTACCGATACAATTATATTATTCCAAGTACTTCAAACTATTATGCTTTCGCTCCATGCGGAAATGATTCCGATTGTCCATCCGACACAGCTCATTATGATATATCAGAAGGTTGCGAGAGTATGTACTATGATGACTGGGAAGAAGAACCGGGACCTGATCTATGCGAGCCTAATTACATTAAGCATTATAGTTCTGACAATGATATTTCAGCATTAAAAATTTGTAAGATTTCAACTGGAAGTTCATGTTCTGAATATTTTGAAACTTGCCCTAACCCGACTTACTATCCTGTGTTTTATCAGGATTGGCACAGTTATGGCTACGGTTATTTAGAAGAATGTCCTCTTCTTCGTGATTTCTGGTATTTCCCTAAAAACCTAAAGATTAAAGGTGTTGATGATTTCAGCAGAAGCGACACAATAACCCTTTCGTCAGATTACACAGACCCCGAAGAATGTCCTCAGTATAAGAGATTAAATTCCTTCTAAAAACAAGTGGGTTAACAAAAAGCAGATAATTTTAAAAAGACGTAAACCTCTAAGGAAAGTGATGAACTATTTAAGTTCTTTCTGAATTTCGAGAACTTTTTCTTTTGATAAACCAGTAATTAATGCAACAATATCTAATGAAATTCCAGAACGAAGAGCATTTCTACACGTTTCAACAGCCTTCAGGAAAGACCCTTTCTCTATTCCTTTCTCTATTCCTTTCTCTATTCCTTTCTCTATTCCTTTCTCTATTCCTTTCTCTATTCCTTTTTCCTTTCCCTGCTCAAACCATTTTTTTGCTAATGACGGCATAAGTTCCTCCGCTTCACTTCCAAGTTCTTTTCTTATTATATCCACAACTTCACTTTCTTCAACTTCATTCGTACTTAAAAGATATTTCAGTAAGATGCGGATAAAATCAAGATCGTTTTTCATTCCACCTTTAACCAGATATTCAAAGAGACGATTCAGTTTCCCCGCTGTTAAGCCGTCTCTGTTTTTCATCAGAGAAATTGCACTCATTAGGTAAGCGTTTCTTCCAAACTTTTCATTCTGTGAAAAATCAAAATCCTTAGTATCAAAAAGCATGTATTCAAAATTAAGAACATGTTTTTTTAGTTTTTCAGGAACTTTCATGGCCTGATTAAGACTTCTTTCAACTTTCCATTTCGTTTTTCCGTGGTAAAAAACAATCGGCACAATAATCCTGAATTTTCTTTTTGCTCTAAAATCTTCCTCAAGCATGAGATACTGATATCTTAGCAACTGCCAAAGAATATTTCTGTCCATATATGATTTGTGTTCAAAAAGCACATAGATATCTGTTTTTTCTCCGGTTTTAGTATTCAATTTTATGACAAGATCTGAAAGATGATTCCTGAGTTTTTCATCAACATAGCTGGTGTTTTCTGTTTTAACAGATTTCATATCGAGTACTTTCACAACATCAGGAGAAAAGACTCCTTTTAAAAAATCAGCTGTATTTGCGGGATCTTTGAACACTTTTAGAAAAAAATTATTATGAACAAGTCTTGAATCTTCCATTTCTAACCTCAATCACTCAAATTATCATAGCGAATTGAGATTATTATTTAATGTTTGGCAAGTCAAGAAATCTTTCCGCTGAATAACACTCAAGATGTTCAATATGACACTCTCAATGAATTAACTCATGAAATTATGGCTGATTCTATTAATATTCTGATTACTGTCTGGTTGAGTGTGATGGAAGATTAAAATTATTATTGTTTTTTTAAACATCTATCCGGCAGTTGACTTTTCTTAAATCGAACCTAATATAAAAGCCTTATGTGACAAGTGTAAACAAAAAGTTTTACGACAGTTTTACCAATTAATAAGAGAGATTAAAATGGCAACAAAAGATCAAATTGAGAAAGCTTGGGAAAATGCAAAAAAAGCTAGAGGTTTAAACACCGATCTTTACAGAAAAGATCCTAACGGAGATATTATTTTCAAACCTTTTTATGAAAAAAACTCCGATAAAGGCTGGAAAGTTGATTATATTACACCTAAATCAAAGGGTGGTTCAGACGATGTAGACAACTTGCAAGTTCTAAAAATAAAAGATAGTGGACAAAAAGGTGACAGTTATAAAAAGAGTAGTCGCCGTGGTCTGTAGCGGGTGAAAATAGGTCAGCCCCTACAATCCAATCTGCCGAGCGGAATAGGCGTTTATCATCATAATAGTTTTCGCATCAACGATTTCCCAATTCTCAACAAGTTTAAGCGCTTCTTCAACTGTGACTTCAAAGAGTTCAATGTCTTCGTGCGTGTCGGGGAAAAGTTTTCTGTCCTTTTCTTGGATTTTTTCTACTTTTGCGACAAAATAGTGAAGATATTCGTCCAGACATCCGCAGCTTGTGAATGCTTCATAGCATTTCTTATATCTGATGGCTTTAAACCCTGTTTCTTCCTCGAGTTCACGGAGCATTGTAACTTCGGGGGCTTCTCCTTTTTCCATTTTTCCGGCGGGGATTTCAATGAGGAGCCTATCTGCTGGTGTTCTGTACTGTTTTTCAAGTAATATTTTTCCGTTTTGAGTTATGGGAAGAACACAGATAGTTCCAGGGGAATTGATGACTGAGTGGATAACTTCTTCGCCGTTTCTATCGAGTGTTACTTTTGAGACTTTAAATACTTTTGCGTCATAGACTTGTTCTGATCTTACTTTTTTCAAGATTACTCCTTCTGTCCAAGTTTTGACCACTTGGTTTCAAATCTGAGTTTCACTTCTTTTCCTGTTTCAACTGATTCGTATATTGCGTTTATGAGTTCTAAAGATTTTCTTCCTTCGAGTCCGTCAACGAGCGCTCTGGTTCCTGTTTCTATTGAGTTGATAACGCTTTCAAGATATCTTTTGTGTCCAAATCCATAGATATTGGAGGGATTTTCGCTGAAGTCCCTGAGTGTTTTCTCTTTTTGTTCTACGGTTTCGTCTTCAAAGTTCCACTGTTCCATTTTGTTGACGGAAAATCCGCCTATTACGCAGTTTCCTTTTTCTCCGAGTATTGACAAGGAGCCTTCGAGATCCCTTGGTCTTGTGGCTGTGGTTGCTTCGACGATTCCTATTGCTCCGTTTCTAAATTTTATTATTGCGGCGCAGGTATCGTCAACTTCAATGTCAGAAAGGTATGTTCCATTCATTGCCATGACACTTACGGGTTCTCCGAGCATCCATTCAAGCAGATCAATGTGGTGACTTGCCTGATTTGCGATTACTCCGCCGTCTAGTTCCCATGTTCCTCTCCACTCATCTGCATCATAGTAATTCTGTTTTCTGCACCATCTGACTCTAACTGTTCCCATCACTATTTTTCCGAATTTTTTTTCTTCAAGTGATTTTCGCAGTATTTGTACCGGCAAATTAAAACGATTCTGTTTGACGACAAAGAGTCGGACTCCGTTAAGGTCACATGTTTTTATCATCTCGTCAGCATCATGAAGTCTGAGGGCCATCGGTTTTTCACAGACGATGTGCTTTTTATATTTTTTTGTGATGTCTATTGCGTGCTTGGGGTGCATTCCGCTTGGTGTGAGGATAGTAACAATGTCCGTTTCCGGATGTTTCTCAAGCATTTCATCGTAACTTGCATAATATGGAACGCCGTTTTCACGGCCTGCTTTTTCAGCTTTCTCAAGATCTATATCACATACGGCAACAAGTTTTGCCTTTTCAATATCTCTTATCGCTTCTATGTGTTTTTTGAGTATCCTTCCGCATCCGACTATTGCAAATGATAGTACCATTATGTTCTCCAAAAGAATTGTTACGGTTAAATTTAAATCTTATGGGGGATTTTGTCAAACAAGCTCCTTCAGGAATTCCAGCGCAGGGGCAATTCTTATTCCTTCTTTTGTTGTCACATTCTTCTTTCCTCTTAAATGTATCTGCCATCCGGCACATTTAGGAAACTTGTTTTTGAAATACAGAAGACTTTTCGAAACTGAGCCTTCTTTGAGTTTGCATTCAACGCAAAAAACCGGTTTTTCATTTTCAACAACCACAAAGTCGACTTCCCTTCCATCAATATCTCTAAAATATCTCAGTTCAATGTCCCGCCCTAGAGTATCCTGCTGCCAGCATATCCACTTGAGCAGATGTACTGCGACCATATTTTCGAACTTAGGCCCATCATTTTCCACTAGTGTCCAGTCATAATGATAATGTTTCTGTTCTTTTTTTACGGCTCGGAGAATGTTGTTCTGCATCGGCGGAATTCTAAAAACCGAATATAGTCTTTCCAGTATTTCAAACCAGGAAGAAACCGATTTATGACTCACGTTAAGATCTTCCCTCAGTGAATTTAATGAAAGTGGAGACCCGACAAGATGGGGCAAACGAAGAAGCATAAGTTCAATTTTCTGAAGCTCTGTGGTGTTTTCAAGCGAAACAATATCTTCCTGAACAAGTCTTGATCTGTATTCTCTCGACCATCTTTTCAGCTCCACCTCAGAACCTGAGAAAAAAGGTTCAGGAAAACCACTCAGTCTGAAAAGATCTTCAAGATCATCGTCCTTTTTTATTTTAAGTTCTGCAACTGAAAGTGGAAACATTCTCAGATAATGATAACGTCCCTGAAGCGAATCTCCTCCGTGTCTGTAAAAATCAAGTCTGGCACTTCCTGTTACAAGTATCTTCTTTTCTTTCCCGTAAAGATCAAAAATGCCTTTGAGATACTGTCTCCACTGAATATTTTTGTGAAGTTCGTCAAACACTATCATTTCAGCTTCAGGGATCTCGTTTTTCATTATAGATTCTCTGTGTGTGGCAATATCCCAGTTCATATAAACGCCATCATCAGACAAAATGGATTTTGCCATTGTCGTTTTTCCAACCTGCCTTGCACCACCGATAAAGACCATTTTCTTTTTCAGGTCTTTTTTAACCTGTGTTGTAATTGTTCTTTTAAACATCTTTTCACCACGAAAGTTATTCTTCAACTAAAAGATTATACGGATTTTTTCACCCGGAGTCAAAAATACTCGCGAGTGTTTTCCACTGGAGTCAAAAACACTCGTTTTTAAGATTTATTTGAGTTAAGTTAATTACTTCCGGCCGTGTAAAATTTTTAAAGATGTCTGTTTCACCCTTTTTCTGACAGCCAGTGGCAGATTTTTGAAACTATCATGTCAATTGCGACCCCGTTCTGCCCTCCTTCAGGGATGACAAGATCACTAAACTGGATTGTGGGTTTTACAAAATCGCGGTATGCGGGACGGACCATTCTGTAGTAGCGGTCACGAATTTCCTCAAAGGAGCGTCCTCTCTGTTCGATATCTCTTTTTATTCTTCGCAGTAGTCGGATATCAGCATCGGTATCAACAAAAATCTTTATGTCAAGAAGTTCTCTAAGCTCTTTTCTGTGGAACGTCATTATTCCTTCAAGGATAACAATGTCTGCTGGTTCCAGATGAATTGTGTTTTTTTCACGAAGATGTTTCACAAAGTTATAGATGGGTTTTTCAATTGCGTACATTTGCTTAAGTTGATACAAATGCTCATATAAAAGACCAAAATCCAGTGCCTTGGGAAGATCATAATTGATCACTTCCCTATCCTTAAACTCCAAATCTGAAAAATCTTTATAGTATGAATCCATTTCAATAATGACAACTCTTTCGTCCTTTGAAAACTTAGATTTGATGTTTTTTGCAATAGTTGTCTTTCCTGACCCTGACCCACCGGCAATTCCTATAAAAAGAGGCATTCTTTCTCTCCACAAGAAGGTTAATTGAGTAAATATACACTATCAGTATTTATTTTTCACTTTTTTTAATAAACTGTTTATAATGTGTCGCGCGTAATAAATATCTGGAGAATAAATGCAAGGTCTCGAAAAATCTTTTAAAGAAGCGGCACTGGCGATAATCGCCGCTGAAAACGGAATTATTTCACCTCAGAAACTTGTTCATATTTTTTCTGACTGGGTCAACGCCCCGGGCACATCCATAAAGGAAAAGCTCAGTGACGCTCTTCCTCCTGAAAACAAAGCACTTATGGACCTTTTAGGCACTGAAGAGGCCGAAGATCAAAATCACCACGATTCGATAGACGTTCTCATTCAAAGTGTCAACCGGATCAAAGAAGAGACGAGGATGGCTTTTGTCCCGAGCACAGAAAAAACAGATAACAGTTCAGACCGGCTTATAACCGATGAGTCTCCGGGACGTTATGCTGTGCAGGGAGAAGTTGCCAGAGGCGGTGCCGGAAGGGTTCTTATAACTCTTGACCGCCATCTGGGCAGAGAGATCGCAATGAAGGAGCTCCTTCTTGATCTTAAGGATAAACGCGACGGGAAAAAAAGCATGGATCCTCATACCGTCAGCCTCAGAAACCGATTTTTAAGAGAAGCAAGAGTTACAGGACAGCTTGAGCATCCTTCGATAGTTCCGGTTTATGAAATAGGCAAACATCCTGACGGTGTTTTTTATTATACGATGAGAATGGTTAAGGGACAGACTCTTTCAAAAGCGATCAGAAAATCAGGAGATCTTGAAGAAAGACTGGACCTTCTGCATCACTTTTATAATGTCTGCAACGCCGTTGCCTATGCTCACAGCAAGGGCGTCATCAACAGGGATCTTAAACCATCGAACGTGATGATAGGCGAGTTTGGAGAAACAGTCGTACTTGACTGGGGTCTTGCAAAAGTGAAAGGACAACTTGATTCAGGTGCAGAGACAATACAGACCGGTTTAAGACTCTTCCTCAATGCCGATGTCGGAAAAACTGTTGTAGGATTTGCAATCGGCACACCGTCATACATGCCGCCTGAACAGGCTCGCGGAAAAGTTGATGAGATCGACGAAACATCTGACATATATTCTCTTGGTGCTATTCTTTATCAGCTTCTTACCGGCAGACCTCCTTTTAGAGGTAAAACGGCTACTGAAATTCTGAGAAAAGTTGTCGATAAAGCTCCTGCTCCCGCTGCTGATATTGAACCTGAAGCCCCACCTGAGCTTTCAGCCATAGCGCAAAAGGCTATGTCCAAGGAAAAAAGCGACAGGTATGCATCTGCCACTGAACTTATTGATGAATTAAACAGCTATATGTCCGGTGGAAAAGTTAAGGTTTACGAGTACTCATCATTTGAACTTTTCGGGAAATTTGCAAAAAAGAATAGAACGGTTCTTATTTCATCTGCACTTATCTTCCTTGTCCTTCTGGCATCCACTTTTACGATCGCCTGGTATTACAATAGCGAAGTTAAAGCAAAACTTGCTGCTCAAAAGGATAAAACTGTTTCTCAATTTAGAACAGCTCAGGCCTTCAATGAAAAAGCTGCAAGACTTGAATCATCAAAACAGTATCTTTCTTCAAGGGTCTATGCTGCCGCATCACTATATTTCAACCCTGCAAACCCTAAAAGTCCCGAATATTCAAAATGGTTTCGAGCCAGTATGCCGCAAGGCGATATTCTCCTTTCAGATGCAGCATCAAAATTCTATCACAGGCATTTTCATAGAGGCTCTGTTCTTGAAAAAACATATGATCTTAAATGCAAGGTCAGCTCAATGGAGGCAACAAACGATAACTCTCAACTTTTTTCAAGTTGTGTTACCGGCGATGTTATAGTAACGAGCTTTGAAGATCTTAAAAAAGTGAAAACTATCCCTGTAAGAACAGAGATTCTTGACATTTCATTCTCAAAAGACGGGGAAAAAGCTGTTTTTGCAGGCTTAAACGGAATCCTATTTTCATATGACATGGAAAATGACGAACTTTCCACAATTCTTGAAAGCACATACAGTTTTCTCTGTGCCTCGTTCTCTCCTGACGGCTCAATGGTAGTCACGTCAAAAGGAGACGATTCCCTCTCATTAGTTGACCTTAAAACCAGATATGAGCTTAAAGTTGTCGGGCATAGGTCCACAGTTAATGATGCCATATTTATCTCCAACGACAGAATCGTTTCGTGCGGTAGTGATAAAACACTGAGGCTCTGGAGTAAATGGGGAACTGAAAAGCTGAAAATTGATCTGGAAAGTGAAGTCCGGACTCTTGCACTTTCTCCAGACGGAAAAACACTTCTTGCCGGGACAGAGAACGGAACAATATATGTCTTTGATCCGACAGATCTCCGAGAGATCAAAAAAATGGATCACCATAAAAGCCCTGTAGTCTCAATTCATTTTTCAAGTGACAATACTCTTATAATTTCATCTGAAAAAGACAGAAACACTATTGTCTGGGATTCAAAAAAATACGAACCTCTTTTCACTCTTGAAGGTCATCAAAGAACTGTTACAGGATCCACCATACTTAAAGATGGCAAACACATTATAACGGCTGGGGCTGAAGGAATAATCAGAGTCTGGAAAATCCATGAAAAGAAAAAAATTGAAAAGATAAAACTTGGATCTTCAGTAATTCAGGCTGGCGCTCTTTCAAAAAGTGGCTGGATAGCTGCTGTTACCGGAAGCAGGACCTTAAAAAGTGTTAACCGTTCTGGAGAAATAGGAACAAGGATAAAAACCGAAGTTCCTATATTTGATACAGATATTAATACAAACGGAGATTACATTGTAACAGGCGGTTGGAACACTGACATTGATATTTTTGACACAAAAACCGGGGAAAAGGAATTCACTCTAATAGGAAACAAAAATGCCGTCACAGCCGTCCGGTTTCTAAGCAACGGACAACAGATCGTATCCGGAGGAAAAGACGGTACTGTCAGACTCTACAACATCAACGAAGAAGATGATGAAGGTGCTTTTAAACTTGAAAAAGGAAGTATTAACAGAATTGCCCTTTCCAACGATGACAGGCTTGTTGCGGCTTCTAACGATCAGGGCGGGATCAACATTATATCAATCCCTGAAATGAACAATTTGCAAACGATAACCCTTGATGAAAAAACCGTTATTTTAGATCTCGCCTTTTCTTCTGACAACAAGGAAATATTTGTGGGCACACAGAATAAAACTGTTCTTCGATACGATCTTAAAACCGGAAAACTTTCAAAGATCAATGGCCATATAGGAGCAGTTATAAAAACTTCTACTTCTATAAACGGAAAATACTTTGCCACCGCATCTAACGACCTTTCAGTAAAACTGTGGAACACTAAGGACAGCAAGCCTATTCTCACTATTCCGACATCAAAAACTGCGGGCTGTCTTTTCTTCACAGATGATTCTGAATATATCGGAATATGCGACAGCGGACAGATCAAGTTTTTTCCTGTCAGATCTCCGGACATGAAAATCACACCTCTTGAACTACTTAGAAAAATGGAAAAAGAATCAGGCATGAAACTAAAGGATTTCTATCTCGAAGCAGGACAGTAAATTGAAACATCTCCCTTACATTGAAATAAAAGGTGCTTCAGAAAACAATCTGAAAAATATTGATCTGAAAATACCGAAGAACAGACTTACAGTTGTTACCGGAGTCTCAGGAAGTGGCAAATCTTCAATTGTTTATGATACGCTTTACAAAGAATCACAGCGACTTTATTTCTCAACATTTCCGGCTTGGAAAAGATCTGCGCAGAGATTTTCAAAACCGGATGTAAAAAGTATCAAAGGAATTGATGCGACAATCGCTATTGACCAGAATACTTCAATAACAACGAGTAGATCTACCGTTGGAACTTTCTCAGGGCTTTACGATCTTATGAGACTTCTATTTTCAAGATTTGGAACATATCCGGAAAGTTTTTTAAAAAATCCCGACCTTTTCAATAGCTCAGGGACTTTGTCAAGGTCTTTTTTTTCTTTCAACAACTCTCTAGGAGCCTGCCACGCCTGCCGGGGGTACGGGGTTGAAGACTTTATTGATCCTGAGCTAATCATTGAGGACCGCAACAGATCAATAAGCGCGCGTGCGCTTAAAATCACAGCTCCTAACGGTTATATAATTTATTCTCAGGTAACTCTTGATGTTCTTGATTCAGTCTGTCGCGAACACGGATTTTCAGTTGACACACCTCTTTGCGATCTATCTTCAGAACAGCTTAATGTTCTTTTTTACGGATCAGACAAAATCAAGGTTCCTTTTGGAAAGCACACTCTTGAAAGCAGAATGAAGTGGACTGGAATAAAGGCAAAACCAAGAGATGAGGGCTACTACCGCGGATTTATCAACGTAATGCTTGAAATTCTTAAAAGAGATAGAAATAAGAATATCCTGCGTTTTACAAAAAGCAGGAAATGTTCAAAATGCAATGGAACCAGACTTGTTGATGAAGCACTTGAAGTAAAATATGAGGGTATGGATATTTCTCATTTCTCAGACCTTGATCTAAATGAATTCCTTACTTTTTTCAAAGAACTGAAAGCTAAAGGACCTGAAAAAGAACTAATTAAAGAGATAGTTGAAACTGCTGAAACACTGGTAGATACTGGACTGGGACATCTTAAGATATCAAGGCCCTCTTTCACCCTTTCAAGCGGAGAGATCCAGAGAATTAAAATTGCAGCACTCATGAGATCATCACTTTCCGGAGTAACTTTTATACTTGATGAACCTACTGTCGGACTCCATAGAAGTGAAGCCCATAAAATTATCAAACTACTTAAAAAGCTCAGAGATAATGGGAACACTGTGATAGTTGTCGAGCATGATATTGACACAATTCTTCAGGCTGATCACATTATCGAAACTGGTCCTGTCGGAGGAATTGACGGCGGCCAGATACTTTTCTGTGGCAGTCTTAAAAAATTTCTTTATCCAAATAAATCTATAGATTCACCTACTCTTCAGGCAATCATGTGTGAAAAGAAAATTAAAGAGGAATCAGGATCACTCAGAAACAGCTTTTTTATTGAGGAAACTTCTTTAAAATTCTTTTTCAAAGCGATAAACACAATTACAGGAACCGGAGGTTCAGGAAAAAGAACTCTGATAGCTGCTATAGAAAATGATCTTGAAAAATTGAAAATAAAAAGTATCCGTATCAACCGTTCTCCCATTGGAAAAACACCGAGATCCAATCCCGCAACCTACACCGGAATTTCAGATAAGATAAGAGACATCTTCTCTAAACTAGAAGAATCAAAGAAGGCGAGACTCACGAAATCATCTTTTTCGTTCAACACAAAAGGCGGAAGATGTGAAGTTTGTGAAGGCGCTGGCATTATTGAAACGGGAATGAAGCATTTCGGCACTGTCAGAGTAACCTGTGAACAATGCAGGGGAAAACGCTTTAACAGCGAAGTGCTTAAGATCAGATATAACGGTTTTTCAATTTCAGATATCTACGACCTTTCTGTAAATCAGGCTGCCGAATTTTTCAGGAATCATCCAAAGATCCTGAAAACTTTAATAACAATGATCGATCTGGGAATTGGATATCTAAAGCTCGGGCAACCTTCATCAACTCTTTCAGGCGGTGAAGCTCAGAGAGTCAAGCTTGCAACCTATCTCTGTAAAAACACAAAGGAAACTGTCTTTCTTTTTGAAGAACCAACAACGGGACTTCATCCTAAAGATGTTAAAAAGCTCATAAGAACTCTTGAAACTCTTATAAATTCAGGGAATACTGTCATTGCAATTGAACATGATCCGGATTTTATACTTGCCGGCGACCATGTAACAGAACTTTTAGGCAAACCGCAGGACAGTTTTAAAAATGTAGTTTTCCAAGGATCTGTCAAAGAACTTTCAAAGACAGACACTTTGACAGGAAAGGTAATTTCGAACTACGTTTCAAACAACATTTTAAAAATCAGAGAACCTGAATTTCCTACTACTTCTAAAACACTAGAACTTTCTGGTGTAAACACCAATAACCTGAAAAACATTGATGTCTCCATTAAAAAAGGGAAATTTACTGTTATTACCGGTGTTTCAGGCAGTGGAAAAAGTTCTCTAGCCTTTGACACACTGTTTTCAAAAAGCATGAACACTTTCCTTGAAGGATTTTCGCCTTACTTCAGGTCACTTTTTAGAACTTCTTCCAGTTCTGTTATTAAAAGTTCAAATCTAATGGCTCCAATTGCCGTTTCTGAAAAATTTGTAACTATAAATTCAAGATCAACTGCCGGAACTGCATCCGGTATCTGGGAAATTCTGAGAATGCTTTTTTCTAGAACAGGAAAAATGCCTGATGGAAGCAGATGCAACTTTTCTGCAGGAGATTTCTCATTTAACTCTGCTTCAGGGGCCTGTCCTGTCTGCGAAGGTAAGGGAACAACACCTGTTGCCAATATAAAAAAGATCATCACAAACCCTGAAAGGTCTTTTTTAGACGGAGCTCTTCTTGGAACTACGCCTGGAAAATATTATGGAGACAAAAATGGACAGTTTATTCATACTCTTGAAACTGCAGGAAAAGAACTGGGCTTTGATTTTAATAAGCCGGTTAATGAACTTTCTAATGAGGCCCTTGATATTGCACTTAACGGCATAGATAACAGAGAATTTCATGTTGTATGGAACTTTTCAAGAGGAAATCGTTCAGGTCATTATAAATTTACCGGAAAATGGCCAGGCTTTATAAAACTTTTCACCGATGAATATTTACGTTCCATCGGAAATAAAAATGAAGCGAAACTCTACAATCTGATGAAGGAAGTAACTTGTCATAAATGCGGTGGAGACAGACTCAGAAATGAACTGCTAAATGTAACATTTGCAGACACAACTGTAAGAGAAAGTATCAACATGACTGTTGCGGAACTCATTAAATTTATTAACAAAAACTCGACAGATCTTGAAACGGACAAATCTATCTCTAAACTTTTATTTTCCCAGCTCGAACCCCTTCTGAAAACTCTTGATGAACTTGGACTTTCGCACCTTTCCATGAATCGCTCTATTTCAAGTCTCTCCCTTGGTGAAAGAGAACGGTTAAAACTTATTAAACTCAGTAGATCGGAGCTTACCAATATTCTCTATATTGTTGATGAACCTTCAAGAGGGATTCATCCGGCAGATTCAATTAAAGTTGTCTCACTTCTAAAAAACCTAACTGAAAAAGGAAATACTGTGGTTGCGGTTGAACATGAGCCATCTATAATAAAAATGGCTGACAACATCTTAGACCTTGGTCCGGGAGCTGGAGAAAACGGCGGAAAAATAGTTTTTGACGGCACTTTTAACGAACTTCTGAGATCTTCTTCTCCCACAGCTAAGGCTTTTAAGGAAAATTTATCTATAAAGAGTTTAAATAAAAACCCAAAAATAAACTTTTCTCATTCCGGTGTTAATAACCTTAGAAATATTTCATGTAATATCGTTATTGGCGGGCTCAACATAATTACCGGAGTTTCCGGAAGTGGTAAGACGACTCTCCTTCGGGAAATTATCCTGGAACAATTAACAAAAGAAGATAAAACCGTTCTTTTTCATGAAAACTCAACGTCTTCCGGGGGAAGCGGATCAACTGTCGCAACTTTCACAAAATTAAAAGATGCTATTAAAAAAATGATATCAAAAAGTTCCCGGATCAAAAACCTCTGGACAGATTCAACGTGTAAAAACTGTAAAGGAACCGGAACTGTGACAATTCCGATGGAACATCTTTCTGACCCTGTAATTCAGTGTCCTGACTGTGAAGGATCCGGTTTCAATAAACATGTTCTTGAAGCTAAATTTAAGGGGAAAAACATCGTGGACATTCTCTCCACATCAGTAAAAAATGTCTTATCCCACTTTTTAGAAAATAAAAAATTGAGCTATCTGCTCAAGACAATATCTGACTGCGGACTTGGTTATCTTCATCTTGATCAGGCAATTAGAACCCTTAGCACAGGCGAAAAACAGCGATTGACACTTGCACTTGATCTTGTAGAAATTCAAAACAGAAAAAGCTCAAACACGATGTTCTTTCTCTTTGATGAACCGTCTACCGGACTTCACTACGAAGATATTAAAGGATTTCTTGCTCTTTTTAAGAAAATGAACAGTCTTGGTGTCACTGTGATCTGTGCTGAACACCGGATGCAGATAATTGCTCAGGCTGACCATGTTATAGATCTGGGTCCCGGAAGTGGAATCAATGGAGGCACAGTGGTTTTTGAAGGTCACGTCAGTAACCTTATAAAATCGGGCACAAAAACGGGGACTGCGTTAAATGAATTTTTTAATACACGGGAGTAAAAATGTACCTGTTTAGACTAACATTTTGCGGAACAAAATATCACGGATGGCAATATCAGGAAAATGCCATCAGTATTCAGGGAATATTCAGAGACAAACTTGCTAAGATCTTTAAAAAGGAATGTCCATTCCCGGCGGGATGCAGCAGAACTGACACAGGAGTTCATGCACTTGATTTTATTGCGACTCTTCCTGAAATTGTAAAAATTCCAGCGGAATCTCTAAGACGTGGCGTTAACTCTTTTTTGCCTAAAGACATCAGAATTACTGAAGTGAAGATTTTGGAAGGTGACTTTCTTGACGGCAGAGCATTTGTCTCCGGCAAACACTACCGGTATCTTATCTGCATGACTCCGACAGCCTCTCCATTCTCAAAAGATCTCTCCTGGCATAGTGCCTATCCTCTGGACATCCCTGAAATGCAAAAAGCACTGAAACATTTTATTGGAACCCATGACTTTACCAGTTTCATGGCAACCGGCAGTGATGTAAAATCAACCGTCAGAACAATAAAGAACGCTCAAATCCGTATGATGGACAACTATCTCGTTATGGATTATATCGGGGACGGATTTTTAAAACATCAGGTGAGAATAATAAGTGGAACTCTTGCCGCAGTCGGCCGAGGTAGAATAAAAGCAGACGATATTCCTAACATAATTGCAGCAGAAGACAGAAAAAAAGCTGAGACGACACTTCCGGGAAAAGGACTTTATCTATATAAACTTTTTTCTACAGAAGAAGAAATGGATAATTACAAATTTCCTGAAACTTTCTGTGATATGGTGTGGTGAATCCCCTAAATCCCCTTTCACAAGAGGACTAATACACGGATCAACCCCTACGATTCCCCCTTGTCAAAGGGGGTCAGGGGGATTCCCAACCCGAGTTCTTCATGCTTTCCCTTCATTCCGTCAAGGACGATGTTAAGAAACTGTTCAAGCGTCAGATCAAAGTTTTCGGTAGCAGTTCTCATCTGTTCTCTGCTTGCTCCGGCGGCGAATCTTTTCTCTTTGAACCTTTTTAACATGAATTTCATGTCGAGTTTAAATATGTTTTTATGCGGTGCCATCAGGACACAGGCAGTAATAAAACCTGTCGCAGGGTCAACTGCATAGATGGCTTTCCCCATGTTGGTGGTAGCCTCGACATTTCCTGTGTGCATTTTTATCGCTTCAAGTATTTCACTATCTTCAAAACCTTCTTTTTCAAGCATTTCACAAGTCTTAATACCATGTTTTAGAAAATCGTCTTTTGTAAATTCATAATCAAGATCATGAAGCAACCCTGCTATTGCCCAACGCTGCCTGTCTTCCCCAAATTTATCGGCAAAGACCTCCATGGCTCCTTCGGTTGCAATACAGTGTTTAACAAGATTTTTGTTTTTTAGATTTGCTTTAAGAAGTACTATCGCGTCTTTTCTTTCCAAAATATTCTCCTGAGATTAACTGCTTGAATTAATTAAAATATCAGAACCGAACAGCCGTCACTCTTAATTTTTGTGTTGTTATCCGGCAACTCTTGTGAATCAAACTGTTCGATCACGTCAGAGTCATCCATTCCTGAATTCCCAGTATCACCAGTGTTTCCTGTATTTCCTGTGTCTCCAGTATTCCCAGTGTTGCCAGAGTCACCGGTATTTCCGGTGTCACCAGTGTTTCCTGTGTCGCCTGTATTTCCAGTGTCACCTGAGTCAGTATCAGGAGTTTCATCATCCGGAGCTTCACCTTCAACACACTCACTTGTGTCAAAAGTACAGTCTGATTTACATTTGAGGAGCCCAGATCCAAATCCGTCAAGATCTTTACAATCAGTTCCATCTGTAAATCCTGTGTCACACTCTTCGCCATCATCAACAACACCGTTTCCACATTCTGAATAATCTTCAAGTGGAAGCTGCATAGTTGTGCAGTGAATTGATCCGCCCCAGACGATCATATCATTGGAATCAATTCCTACAACTGTATGTCTCGGCATCAATTCCTGATAAATAGCAAGAGCTTCTGTATCTGTTCCTCTGCCATAAATAGGAAGAATTACATGATCATTTACAATCGTTGAATTTGTATGAGTATATTGAACTCTCCATGTGTCACCATAAGACGAATAATCACCAAAAGTCATTGGAATTCTTACTATATTCCATTCCCCGCCATCAGGTTTAGGAGTGTTTTTATAAAACTGGGCTGCTGCATCAAGAGCGTTTATTTCAGCCTGAGTTGCACCAAGAGCAGTAGTTGAATAACTTACAATAATTGTGTTCTGATCAAGTATCTTTGAAAACATATCTATATGAGTTGTTCCTTCGTCAGGTAGTGGAGCAGGATGGTGAATTCCGTTTGAACAGTTGAGATAATCTTTATAAACATCATCAACTTCTGCTTGCGTCCAGCCATAATATGTTGTGTTCTCTGCAATTACACCAGTTGAAGCCCAGCAGGTGCCGAGACCGTCAGTCATGAAATTTCCACCTTCAGTATGAAGTCCTGTCGAAAACATTTCTTCGCTCCAAAGTGTTGCAAATTTGCCGTTAATCGCATTGTCATTAGCCCTATCATCGTAATATTCCTGGTTAACGATAGCTCTTTTTCCATCAAGATAGATGTACCATGGGCCGTAATCTCTTGTCCAGTTTGCATCATAATTGTAATCCAGGAACACTACATCATTGACATCAATATTATTCGGATTGAGAACATTACTGGTAATTTTTGTTATGTCGTTGCCGGAAAACCCGTTTGTTGAATCTGCAATAATATAAGGGGTTGCATCTGCTGCGATAATTGCCTTTATCATGGCTGCATAATAATCCTCGAGTTCATTCCAATCGGTCGGGACCTGAATGAGAACCCCTTCCATCGGTGCAAACTCTGCCGGAGTGTAAATAGTCTTTCCTACAGGAGGTGGGGTAAGAACCTGAAGATTTCTAAAATCCACAACTCTTCTTTTACCATTGTTCCATGCGGGAACTGGGTTGTGAACTCTCTGAGCATAAGCAGAACCGAAAATTAAAACTGTAACCAATAAAACAAAAATCTTTTTCATGAAAACTCCAAATTAAAAACAAATAACTAAAAAAGTATATTCAAATGCCTAAAAGTGTAAAGCCAGTATGTGCTAATATAGATGTCGCCTCAAATGTGGGAGAAGGGCATGTCATATTCGAATTCAGTAAAACGAGGAATTTTGAAAAAGGTTTTACCACCTGAGA
>Ga0222695_1000021_pt1 | contig 119101 bp, 117 predicted proteins | sample AntAcemetage1398_FD_179834 | JGI IMG/M metagenome (GOLD analysis project Ga0222695, IMG submission 179834) | Saline water microbial communities from Ace Lake, Antarctica - #1398 | ecosystem: Environmental > Aquatic > Non-marine Saline and Alkaline > Saline | place: Antarctica: Ace Lake...
TCAACAGCGGCTTTCTCGGCAGCGGCTTTCTCGGCAGCGGCTCTCTCAGTGGCAGCTTTCTCGGCAGCAACTTTCTCAGCAGCGACCGACTCAGGGGACATGGAGTTCAGATCTTTCTGGTTAACGGTGTTATCAATTGGCACGCGGTCATGATACACGGGCTGTGTTTCTGTTTTGGCCGGTTCTTTTTGTACCAAATATATGGATTCACTATCTTTTTTATTACTCTGATAATAGAAAAAACCGCCAATGATGAGTACAATCGCCAATCCGGCAATATATAGGGGGACCATCCTGGCAGGTTGCCGCCCAGGTTTTTCCTCAACCCCCGGTTTTATTTCTTCAACAGCTTTGTGCGCTTTATCTTTACTTTCCTTATCCGGTATGTGGGGTGTTGCCGCCGATTTCTCTAAGGTTTCAAGGGGGATGGCTTTTATTTCTTTTATATATTCGCCCAGCATTTTAATTTCGTTTATGACGCTGGTTCTTTGATGAAAACTCAGCTCATTTCGACGTTTTTCGAGTTCCTCGATCATTCTCTCCGCATATGCCAACCCTTTTTTGATCTGGCCTGCTTCATCCAGATCAGCATCAGGCATACCGATCAATTCGACGATTTGATCCTGAGAGTAACCGATGAGCACACAATGAAGAATTAGTTTTAACCGTGCACGATCATAACTGCTGTAAATGCGACGGCCCAATTTAGCGACCTTGGGCGATATAAGCCCCTTTTCCTCGCAAAAACGGATATGACGTTTGCTAACGTCAAACTCTTTGGCAAGTTCAGATATTGCAAAATGTCTTTTTGCATTTTCCATTTTCACCACCAATATGCTTAAGTTGTATTAACTGAAAACCTTTAAATGCCAGGAGGTTGATTTGGATGTACCTGGCTCGTAATTAAATAAAATGTACTATAAAACAAATAAGTTTGCATGTCAAAATAAAATGAGCTATACAATTTTCGATTTCGAAACCGTCGAGATCCGTATCCTGTGCAGCTTGCAATTTTATTCTTATGAAGCCTATCTATCTCATTCTAATATTGTTTATCTCTTCTTTTTTCTGGGCATGCGGACCCAGACCCATGCCCCTGCCCGAACCTGTAGAATTTCATCCGGGAGACATTTTTTTTTCAACGGCTGAAAACATGTTTCAACGAAAAGAATATGGTAATGCCCTTGAAATTTATGACAAATATCTTGCACGTTTTCCTGATGGGTACCGGGCCGCCCAAGCTTTAATGAAAAAAGCACTGATCCATACAGCGTTAGGGGAATATGATAAATCCCGAACAATCTATAACCGCCTGATTGCTAAATATCCTTCCAGTCCTGTTGTTTCGGATGCCAGAGTTGAAATTCTTGTAACCTTCTTTGACCAGGGCAATTATACCCAAGTCATCAGCCATGCGGCCCATGTCCTGGAAAAAAGTTTTTTTAGGATTCACATTCTCAGAACATACACTCTTATGGGTGATTCGTATATGGCCATGGATTCTCCGACCAAAGCCTTAAATTATTATCTTATGGCATATACAAAAACCAAAGAGCATGAAAAAGAAAACATACTCCTTAAAATAAAATCTGCCGCCAGGGAGGTTGACCCGGCAATTATAATTTCCCTTTTTATGCGCCATAAAGATGAACTGCCTGTAGAGGATCTCATTTACCGGATGGGACTTACCAAAGCGAAGTGGAAAAAATACGAGGATACGGTTATCCTGTTATCAGAGTTTATCAAAAAATTTCCGGAAAACGAAAATGTGCAATCGGCAAAAAAATTAATCCGCGACATCAATGAAAAATTTACCTTTAAACATAATATATTAGGATGTTTACTCCCACTAAGCGGTCCTTACACAAGTTACGGCAAAAAAATATTGAAGTGTATTGAAATGGCCTTGGATCAGTTTAATTCCCGGAGCCGTGGTTCTTTAATAAAATTGATTGTAAAAGATACGGAATCCGATCCTGAAAAAGCGGTTCTGGCTGTAAATGAATTGTCCGAAGAACGGGTTGGAGCTATTCTCGGTCCTGTAACCACTCATGAGTCTGCGGCATTGGCTGCCCAGGAAAAAAGGATACCAATAATTACTCTGGGCCAGAAAGAAAATATTGCAACGCTGGGAGACTATGTTTTCAGGAATTTCATTACCCCTGAAATGCAGGTCCAGGCACTCGTATCTTATGCGACCCAAGTTCTTAAAATAAATCGTTTTGCCATTCTTTACCCTGATGACAAATATGGTACGACCTTTATGGGTCTGTTCCAGGATGAACTTGAAGCTTATGGAGGAGAAGTTATCAGGGCTGAACTTTATCACCCTGGCCAAACAGATTTCGCCGAATCCATAAAAAAACTTGCGGAAACCCAAATCGAGCTTCCGGAACCACCCGAAGAAAAAACTGAAAATTCACTTCCTGAGCCTGCTCTTGATTTTGAGGCCGTCTTTATTCCTGACGGCCCCACCACATCAGGACTCCTAATACCCCAGCTTGCTTTTTACGATGTTGTGGGGGTGCATCTTTTCGGAACCAACCTGTGGCATTCCGAGCGCCTCATCGAAATGGCGAAACAATTTATTCAGGGCGCCATAATGGCCGATGGTTTTTTTTCCGGAAGCAATTCACAAAAAGTAAAGGATTTTGTGGAAATGTTTGAGGAAACTTTCCATGAAAAACCCGGATTTATTGAAGCCGTGGCTTATGATACGGCCATGATATTGTTTGACCTGGTCAGCCGAAATGATATTCAATCCAGAAGTGAAATAAAAAATGACATGATGAACCTTCAAGACTTTCAGGGGGTAACAGGGACAACTTCCTTTGATCATACCGGCAATGCCCATAAAGAACTTTATCTATTACAAATACAAGGTGATAAATTTATAGAACTGGAGAACCATTCATGAAAGATAAAAGAGGCCTTTATTATTATCCTTTTCCTGAAAACAAACGGGTTCGCATGTATGTGCGGAAACAAGCGGATAACATTGAATTCCGGTTATGGAATCAAGACGATCCCAAGCTCTGGAAGGAGCACGGATGGTTACCCTACGACGCCATATTGCAAGCCACGGATATGCATAAAGAAAAGGATTTTAAACCCAAGCAGACCTATGACATCAACATTGCGAACGCGTTGATAAAAGATCAGTCGTAACTTCACAATAAGTTCTGGTGGATGAAATAATCATAGTGACCCAACGCCATAATTTATTGAGAAGTTACCGAGTTTGGTTTTAACTCATCACAACCTATCCAACAAATCACAAAGAAGCCGGACGCCAAATCCTGTTCCGCCGGGACCGCAGTATGCAGATTCTTTTTTGGCGTAAGCCGGACCTGCAATATCGATATGAGCCCAGCGGGTATCTTTAACAAATTCCGAGAGGAACAAGGCAGCGGTGATGGCGCCACCATAACGGGTGCTGCCCACATTATTCAGATCAGCGAAATCGCTTTTAAAAAGTTCTTTATAGTCTTCAGTCAGCGGCAGCCGCCAGCAGCGTTCATGGGTCTTTTGGCCGGACAAAATAATATCTTCTGCCAATTTATCATCAAAAGAAAACGTCCCGGCGATCTTTTCACCCAGAGCCACAACACAGGCTCCGGTCAGCGTAGCCATGTCAAGGAGGGTCTGGGGTTTATATTTCTCAATTCCATAAGAGATGGCATCAATCAATATCAGTCTGCCTTCAGCATCGGTATTCCCTATTTCCACGGTTTTTCCATCATAGGTTTTGATAATGTCTCCCGGGCGGGAAGCATTTCCTGACGGCATATTTTCAACAATAGGAAGGATGCCGATAACTCTAAATCCGAAGTTAAGCTTTGCTGCGGTGATCAGTGTAGCGGCAACTGCAGCCGCACCGGACATATCCAGTTTCATTTCTTCCATACCTGACGAAGGCTTCAGGTTGATACCGCCCGAGTCGAACGTTACACCTTTTCCCACAAGCACAACTGCTTTTTTAGACCCTTTTGGATTATGTTCCAGAATTACCATTCTGGGCTTGCTCCGGCTTCCGGCCGCAACCGCCATTATTGCGCCGAATTTTTTCTGTTTCAACTCTTTTTCACCCATCACGGTTACCTTGAGATTCTCTTTTTTGGCCAACGCAACAATGGACCTGGCGAAACGTTCGGGTCTTTTGTCGTTAGACGGCGTATTGACCCACTCTCTTGCAAGAATAGCTCCCTGGCAAATGGTGTGAACTCGTGACGACAAACGGCTATACTTTCTGGTTTCATCAGGCTTGACAAGAAAATTGATCTGTTTAACCGGGGTATGCTTTTTTTCTTTTTTGTATTTATCAAAAATATGATTCCCCAAATAGGCGCCTTCCAGCATTGCCTCCAGCACAGACGTCATTTCCATATTGATTTTTTTTGCCACAGGAACCGCTATCAAAACATGGGTAAGTTTTTTCTTTATCAATGCCTTTACTGCGTTACCGGTTGCGGCACGCATGGCCTCCCTGTCGATTTTTTCAAGTTTTCCAAGCCCTATAAAGATCACCCTTTCAGCTTTAACCTCAGCCAGGTCGTAAAAGGTAACCTCATCATTTTTATTACCCTTGAACTCCTTATATTTCTTTGCTTTTCTTATAAGAAACATTATAATTTCGTCGTCAAAAACAGTTTTATCCTCACAAACAGGAATAACCAGTGCTGCCACTTTTTCTTTTTTAAGATCAACCGATTTTAAATGTATCATGCTTCTCCTCTCAAACGAATCCGGATTTTTTACTGTAAATTTTTCGATCTGATATTATATAGTTAAATTTTACTGTCAATGAGAATATCTATTTAACACGATTATCACATCAACTGTGCAGGCTATTTTATAGTCGATTGTCTTTCAATATTTTCCGGCGTCGGATTCAGGGTAAACATGTTTGATTTCGGTGCAGCGTAGCGACGGCGTGTTTCTCTTTAGTATGGGAATTCAAATGCGTTTGCCCTGATGCCGGATTATCTTGACATTATAACCGGTTGTTTATATCTATCAAACAGAAATTTTATTTTATAATCGCTTTATCAAAGGTCTTAAAAAAAATGGAGGTACAACATGGCGGGAATCAACAAAGTCATCCTGATCGGCAATCTTGGAAGAGATCCTGAAGTTCGTTATACACCGGACGGAACTGCCGTCGCCAATTTCAGCATCGCTACGTCTGACGAATGGACGGATAAAGCAACCAACGAAAAGAAAGAGCGCACCGAATGGCATCGAATTGTTGCCTGGAGAAGACTGGGTGAAATATGCGGCGAATACCTGTCAAAGGGGAGGCAGGTTTACATAGAAGGCAAGTTGCAGACCCGGTCCTGGGAAAAAGACGGCGTTACCCGATACACCACCGAAATTGTCGCATCTGATGTACAGTTTCTCGGGACCAGAGATTCCGCCGATACATACAGACCTCCTACTTCGGAATCATCAGCCCCGTCACCTCCGGACAAACAGGATGACGATATCCCTTTTTAGTCCTTAAACGCTTATTTTTTTGTGTTTTTATGTCAAAAAATCAAATGCGTTGCCCTGTTAAACACTGCTTCGCATTGAATCTACGATTAAGAATTTCCGCATTACAAGCACGCTGGTAAAACATAAATAGGCGGAGTTGACTTATAACAGCCAACCCCGCCTTCAAACAGCACGTTGTCCGGAACGACCACTGCCGCCTGGCTCGTGGTTTTGAGCATGGTGCGGACGTGCTGAACAAAATTGAGCTGTTTGTTCGAGGTGGTGGCCCAGAAATCCTGGCGGTTGTATCTCAGCTCTTCCTTTTGCTGTTTCCCCTTGCCATTGGTGATCGTGATGCTGCTTTTTACCGAAGGGTGGATTGGTCAGGACATCGTCGGCAGGACCCACATCGGTCTGATATTCCCGAACCGCAACCGCCGGACCAAGGGTCCAGTTGATTGCATTCTTGTCAACAACTGCCCAGCCGGAACCCGTTCAAGCATTCTGTCTATGTTGTCTCTTGCTTTTTGTTCGGGGGTTTTGTTCATTTCAAGACTTATTTATATGCAAATAACGATTCGGATAACTTGGACAAAAGGCGCAAGTCTTTTGGATCAGAGTTAATCCGCTGTTTATGGCAAGCTATTCATAATGAGTCCACATCCTGATTACTTTAACTACTTTTTCATCATCTATAATCTGATAGACCAACCGGTGTTGTATGTTTATTCGACGGGAAAAGGCCCCGGATAAATCACCTAACAGCTTTTCAAATGGCGGGGGAGTCGTATAAGGATTCTCACGCAGGATTTCAATCAGCTCTTCGGCTTTCGAACGTAGACCCGAAGCGGATAGCTTTTTAGCGTCTTTTTGAGCCTGTTTTGTGAAAACGACTCGCCACATTACCAATCAAGTTCCCGGGTGCATTCCTCGACTGGAGTGGCTAACCCTTCCCGAATTGATTCCCGCATACCAGGAATATTTAATAGATACATGGTTTCCTGAATAGCGCGCCAGTCATCCTTTGAAATAAGTACAGCGCTGCCGCGCTTGCCCTTTATGATAATTGGCTCGTGGGAAGACGCTACTTCGTCAATAAGCCGATAAAGCTTTGATCTTGCTTCAGTGGCTGTTAGTATCGGCATAATTCACCTTTTAATTTCATGGCGTTTATCATATTTATACAGTACGATAATGCGTACGTTTTGTCAAGCTTTAGAAGAAGTTTGTTCCGGAATTATTAAAATACATGCTTTCTCAAGAGCTTCAACAAATTTCGGGTTGGTTCTTCTCATTCTAATTATTCTGTCCCAAGACAGAATATCTTCAAGTGTGGGCTGTTCTATTCCGATATTGGATTCCCTCTCAACGGCCTCAATAAGTAACGATACGGAATAGATTGTGATATTTTCCAACATTGCTTCAATAAAAATATCAGTTTTATCAATATGTTGGAATCTTAATATTTCTGATACACAGACGGATAGAATTAGATCCGCAACATCCTCCGGCTTTTTACATTCTTCAGGATCATAACTTGCATCTAAAAAATCCCCGGCCATCTTTTGTAGGATATATAGCCATTCATTATTCAGGTTCTGCGGTAAAAGTGCATCAGGCCCATGCAATAAAACTTCATTGCCGAATTTGGATAGCATTTCATTAAACCTTTCGTCTTAATTTGGATTAATCCCATCCCTCAACTTACCGGAACAGTTAAATGTAACGATTTTCCTGGCTGCCAACATCTCATTTGGCTTAGATTCTGTCAAGATTTTAATAGGTTATATGAAGTAAAGATGCAAATCCAATTGAAAAGATTCGGTTTTGCTATATTTGACAATCATTCCTAATTGTTTAAAATTCCTAACAAATAAATTTATAGAGAAACACAATAGGATCGCATTTTATTTATTAATTATTATGGACCGGAGGGATCTTTTTGAAAGATTGAAAAATTAAACCGGGGCTTTCGTGCAGGATTTTGGGCACGTTCATAAGTGTCGTGGATGGTGTCAGGGAACTCGGTTATTCCGGGGCTGATGTTGTAAGATATCTTGGTGTTATGAATTTTTGCGTGGCGCGAATGATATCAGCAGGGAGAAAACAGGATATAGATGACATCAATTTTGAGTTGTGAATGTCCTGCACGATGCGCCATTATGACATACTTCGATTTAACAAATACAGCTCTCCATTTTCGGTTAATGGCTATTAAGCAATCAGCGCAGGAAGCATAAGTTCTTCAAGTCTCATTCTTTGCCGTTCAAAGATCTCTTTGTCTTTTACTCTATCAAATTTGATCATTTTCCCAAAACGAAGAAACACCTTACTAAATGGTTTTGGCAGAAAAAATTTGTCCCAACTGTTGAAATACCATGCTTTTTCTGCAGAAACAGAAAAAGGAACGATTACGGCATTAGCAGCATGTGCTAGACGGATTACACCAGGTTTAACAATACCTGAAGGCCCTTTAGGTCCATCTACAATATGGGCTGCAAGTTTTTTCTCTTTTAAATTAGCAATTATTTTCTTTAAAGCCTCCATACCACCTTTTGAAGAAGAACCCCGAATTGGATTCCAGCCATTACGCAAAGCTATCTTGGCGACTATTTCACCGTCTCTGCTCTGACTAATTATGATACTTGGGTTGAAGGTTTTATAATTTTTAAAAGGGAAAATAGCGGAAAAAAATTGTTGATGCCAAGTGCAAAGCAAAACCACACCGCCATTTCTTCTATAATCCATCCAGTCTTTATCATTTTCAATCTTTAAACGAAGTGTCCACGAATAAAATAAAATTAATCGATAAAAGAAAGAAATGAAGGCCTCTGACTTAAGCAAACGATCTATCTTTATTCGCAAGATGCTGCACTCCATTGCCAATGGCAAGTATTAAGATAGAAAAGTGTTGTGCGTTTCCAAATTAATAGGATTTGATAGGCTTTAAGTTGGTGGCTTGTATGCCTTTAGAGGTTTCTCTTAATTCAAAAGTTACAGGGTCACCCTCTTGTAAACCGAAATGTCCAAATTCCTTGATGCCCGATTTATGAACAAAAACGTCCCCATGTTCTTCAGTATGTATAAAACCATAGCCCTTTTTTTCACTGTACGATTTGACATAACCTTCCATCTAAAGTTTTTCCTTTACTTATATCTTGTGCAAATGCTCGGGAGGTCATTTTCTCCAAAATAAATACCAGAAATATACACAAGTAGTGAATGGTAGAATTAATATAGTCTTTAATTAATCCATTCATAATAATAAGTCAATAGTTTGAAATGAAACCATATCAAACGGATACCAAATCGATGTCGTCAAAAAACAGCTCCACCGAACCGTCTTCGGATGAATTGTATAACCCCATAACTGATTCGGCGATTTTGGCGCAATATGGTTCGATGGGAAATATATTGTGGGTCCGAAGGATTGCAACCAAGGCGTTCATTCCTTTGGAGATGGAACTCACGATCATCTCACTTTCATAGGTTTCTTCGCAGAGAAATGAATAACTTTCCTTTTGCAGCATTGAAGACGCCACTTTTTTCATATTTTTGTTGATGATTGCATATTCCCTGATTTTGAGTTTATTTTTGATACCATCGCGAGAAATCACATATTTTTGACGCATATCTATTCTCCTTTTCATCCGGTTTCTATGCTTATAGATTCTCTCCTTCATGCTGGGACAGACTTGGATTCTCTTCTGATTCTTTCGATTCTTCCGATTCTTTCGATTCTTCTGATTCTTTCGATTCTTCCGATTCTTCCGATTCTTCTGATTTTATAGTATTTTTATCCAGTTTGCGTTGTCTCTTTTGTTCTTTCTTTTTCTTCCTTGCCAATTCTTTTTGACGTTTATTAAATTGATGATTTGATCTTGCCAATTTGTTACCTCCTTGGCTGTTATTATTGATATTGACAACAATAATAAGGAGCTATGAACGAACTTTTTTGAGGTTTAAGGTCTGATGATAGTGAATTGTGAAGGTATAAATTCAAACCAAACAAAAGGGCATCCCCTCAATACTAGAAGGAATGCCCTTTTTATTCAGAACATAAGGTTAAATCACAGTGACATTTGCAGCGGCAGGACCTTTTTGTCCTTGCTCTATATCAAAGGAAACTTTATCGCCTTCATTGAGGGATTTAAAACCGTCTGCATTGATTGCTGAATGATGAACAAACACATCCGATCCGTCTTCCTGCTCAATGAATCCGAACCCTTTTCGGTCGTTAAACCACTTTACAGTTCCATTGGTCATGATAACATCCTCCTTTCGTAATAATTTTCAACGTCTCAAACTGGAGGGTGCCACTTTGATAAATGGATTTTTCCTTCAGAGATAAACCGTCCCACAGATCAAACAGGACTTAATTGATTACATATATAATAATCTTTAATTTAGAAAAAAGCAAGCTAATTATTTGTTATTTTTAAAAAATTAGGGATACACATTTAAACGTGCAAAAACCAAATGTTATGCGAACAATATCAGAGACCGCTTTGTATGGTAAATTCGACCTGATTCTGTGGAATAAACCAAGCAATTATTATCCATCGATCCTATCCCTCAATTTACCGGAGCAGTTAAATGTAACAATCATTCTTAATGGCCTAAAATCCTTGACAAATAATTTTACTGGAGTAAGGTTAGGTAAGACGTTCGATTTTTTCCTTAAATTCATTAGTAATATGCAAAATAAATATGTTTTAACTCATTATATTCCGATACTTTTCTATGCTGTAAGACGCATTTTCAATGCCAATATCAGCCGTAACCGCATTATTTTCTCTATATAATCATAAAGTTATAATATTTAAAAAGGTGACATACAGTGCATATCGACGAACTAATAAAGAAATCGCGAGCGGGCGATGTGCTGTCACGAGAAGAACTTGTCTACCTGCTTAGCCTGGCGCCGGATTCTGGTGAAAGTTACATGGTCATGGCCGAGGCGACCCGTGTTTCAAAAGAGCTGTCAGGCGGCAAGGCCGAAGTCCATGCTCAATTTGCAATCAATCTCGCACCGTGTGATTGCAACTGTCTGTTCTGCTCTTTCGCTAAAATCAATGGTATCTTCAGCGTGGCGACAGAGCTAACCCCGGAGCAGGCCGTGGCCTATGCCCGCCAGTTTGAGAGTGACGGCGCGAATGCTGTATATATAATGTCAACAGCCAAGTACCCGTTTGAACGCTTCATTGAAATGTCGAGGGAGGTTAGAAAAAACCTGAAGCCCGAAACAACATTGATCGCTAACGTCGGAGACCAGTCGCACAAGAATGCAATCAGGCTCAAGGAGGCGGGCTTTTCCGGCGTGTATCACGCCGTTCGCCTGCGCGAGGGAAAGGACACCAGCCTTTCAGTGGAAAAGAGAAAACAAAGTATCAGCAACTTCAAGGAAGCCGGTCTTGAGGTGGGCACATGCGTCGAACCTGTGGGGCCGGAAAACACAAACGAGGAACTGGCTGAGATGATAGAATTCACGGCTTCCTTCGATCCCTCATACAGCGGCGCAGCCAGACGGATCCCCATACCTGGAACCGAGATAGCCAAACGCGGGGTAATCAACGAGATGCGTATGGCCCAAATAGTCGCTGTTACCAGATTGGGAATGCCACGATCTGTGATGGGCAACTGTACGCATGAGCCTTGTACTTTAGGCGCGATCGCCGGGGCAAATCTCTTCTGGGCAGAAGTTGGGGCCAATCCTCGAGATATTGAGGAAAAGACAGAACAAGGCAGAGGTGAAACCGTTAGTAGCTGCAAATCTATTTTTCAGGAAAGCAATTGGGACATCTGGAGCGGTCCATCACGCTACTACAATGGCATCAAATAGAAGGAATATCGAACAAGGCTGATTCTCGTGCCGACACAAAAAGCCGAGCGGCTTCGCTTGACCCCCCCCTTTTTCTCATTCTATTTCATATGCAATGCTTACCTGAACGCGAATTTGGCTTTCCCCTATCTCAATCGGCGGTGCTGCTGAGGCTTTGGTCTTCATTCCGGCTGCTCGAAGCATATGTTGCCGGGTCGGAATGTGAATCGGCTGGGTGCTGAGTGAAACAATGCGTTTTAACTTTACGCCCGCTGCCTCGGCCAGAGTTCTCGCCCGATCCATGGCCTCCTGAGTTGATTGTTTTAAGGCTTGTTTTTCTAATGCTGATTTATTTTCAATGTAAAATTGAATTTGATTAATATTGTTGGAACCGTTTTCCAGAGCTTTCCCGATCATCATGGAAACATTCTTGGATAAAGGCTCGGGATCAAATCCTTCTATCGTAATTTCAATGGCATTGTGTACTTCATAACCTTTAATTTTGGGCGGCCTGGCTTTATAATCCCTTTGGGGCGTAACGCGATAATCGGAAGTCTTCAGTTTAAGATCTTTAATGTTCAAACCTTTGACACTCTGTATGACCGCTTTGGTTTTGTCTGCATTTTCTGAGCTAACCTGTTCCAAATTTCGCCCCTGGGTTACAACCGCAACGGAGATCCTGGCCGAATCATTTTGGCCCGTGACCTCGGCCATGCCATCGGTAAGAATTAAATTGCGATCTAGAGCAGACGGACATTGAGCAAAGGCAAAATGCGCCATGAGCAGCAGACTCACCGTCAATACCGGAATAAATACTTTTTTCATTGCTTCCTCCTTTAATCTCTAATTGTTTTTTTATTGTCATGTGAATTAATTGTCTAAATTTATAACAAGTTTCATATGTTAATCAATCACTTTTTGGCCCTTGATTCTGTTTCGAAGTTGTTTCCAGAAGGGGGCGGACAATTTTTCTTGTAAGGCATACTGGAGGAATCACGTGCAATTCCCTTGAATGTCCTCATCAAATTTAGTATCTTTAATTATTTTCTCGAAAGCTGGATTTGATATACTTTGCTGCCAGGGGTTGGTTTTGCTGTGGATTTGTAAATCTGACAAAACTGAGTGGAACATCAAAAAACAGGGCCGGACGCAAGGAGCCGGCAAAGAAAACTTATGGTTATGGTAAAACGAATAATTATCACTTTGATTGGATTAATTGTGTTGATTGGGGGGTTGGCCGGGATTAAAAGCCTTCAAATCAAACGGATGATCGCCCATGGAGACAATTTTGTGCCGCCTCCGGAAGTTGTTACAACGGCCATGGCCAAAACCGACTCATGGGAGTCGTTTTTAACCGCTGTCGGGTCCCTGGAAGCCGTGCAGGGGGTAGTGGTTACCTCGGAACTCACGGGAAAAGTGGTGCGTATCGCCTTTGAGCCGGGCACCATGGTGAAAGCGGGTGATCTCCTGGTGCAGCAGGATACGTCTGTGGAATCGGCGCAGTTGCGCGCGGCCGAGGCTGAGGTGGCGCTCGCAAAAATAAACTTTGAGCGCACAAAAAAACTGGTGGCCAATAATACCGTATCCCAATCTGATTTTGATAATGCCGATGCACAATTCAAGCAGGCGGTGGCCCAGGCGGATAACATTCGTGCCGTTATCGGGAAGAAGACCATTCGAGCCCCATTTTCCGGCCGTCTCGGTATCCGCCAGGTGAACCTGGGGCAAACGCTCAATGAGGGGGATGAAATTGTTTCGCTCCAGTCTCTGGATCCCATTTATGTGAATTTTCTTTTACCTCAGCAACGGCTGGCCCAGGTGCACTCGGGTCTGACCATTCGACTGACCATTGATGCGTTTCCAGCACAGGTGATTTCCGGAAAAATTACAGCCATAAACCCCCAGGTTGATGCTGCTACCCGAAACATTCGGATTCAGGCAACCGTGGAAAACCCGGCAGAGCTGCTTCGGCCCGGTATGTACGTGAACATATCGGTGGTGTTTCAGGATCGGATTGAGGTGCTCGCCATTCCCGCCACCTCGGTGCTTTATGCGCCTTACGGAGACTCCGTGTTTGTGGTTGAAGAGAAAAAAAATGATGCAAATGAATCCTCCGGCCTGGTGCTGAACCAAAAGTTCGTGCGTTTGGGAGAAAAACGCGGGGACTATGTATCGATTATCTCCGGACTCAAGCAGGGGGAGACAGTGGTCAGTACCGGCGTGTTTAAGCTTCGAAACGGCCAGGCCGTTGTCATAGACAACACCCTGTCACCGGATTTCAAGCAAATGCCTAAACCGGCGGATGCATAATCCAAAAGTACGCAACCCAAATGAATTTTAACCGTTTTTTTTATTATTATATGTAAACCATGAAACTCACGGATCTGTTTATCCGACGCCCGGTCCTTGCAATGGTGGTCAATCTTGTGATTATTATTGCCGGCTTGCAGGCGATTCGGTCGCTTAATGTTCGCCAGTATCCCCGCAGCGAGAGCTCTGCGGTTACGGTCACCACGGTTTATGTGGGTGCAAGCGCCGACCTTGTCCGAGGATTTATTACCACCCCTTTAGAGCGGGCCATTGCCGCGGCCGACGGTATTGAATATATTGAATCTCAAAGCGCATTGGGCCGATCCACCATCAACATTCGCTTGAAACTCAATTACGATCCCATCCAGGCGCTTTCTGAAATCAGTTCCAAGGTCGATCAGGTTCGAAACGACTTGCCCCCGGAGGCAGAGGTTCCCATCATCAATGTGGAATCGGCTGAAAGTCGGTTTGCCTCGTCCTATCTCAGTTTTACTTCCGATGTGCTGATGCAAAATGAGATCACCGACTACCTGGTGCGTGTGGTGCAACCCCGACTCTCTGCGGTAGAAGGGGTGCAACGGGCCGATATTCTTGGCGGCAGGACATTTGCCATGCGAATCTGGCTGAAGCCCGATCGCATGGCTGCGTTCAACATCAGCCCGGTTCAGGTCAGACGTGCCCTGACTGCCAACAATTACCTTGCCGCGGTGGGCCGCACCAAAGGAGCGTTGATTCAGGTGAATCTGACCGCCGATACCGACCTGCGCTCCGTGGAAGAATTCAAACGGCTGGTTATTCGGCAGCAAGATGGCGCCATTATAAGACTTGAGGATATCGGAGACATCGTGTTGGGGGCGGAAGACTATGATTCGGAAGTGCGTTTTTCAGGACAAACCGCTGTGTTTATGGGCATCTGGCCTCTGCCGAACGCCAATTCCCTTGATGTCATTAACCGGATTCGTGTCCAAATGCAAGGCATCCAAAAGGAACTCCCCACAGGCATGGAGGCAAGCGTTGCTTACGATGGCACGAAATACATCAAGAACGCCATTCGAGAGGTGACCAAAACGCTGGTGGATACCCTGCTCATCGTCGTGATTATTATTTTTCTATTTCTCGGTTCCTTTCGATCCGTATTAATCCCTGTGGTGGCCATTCCCCTGTCTCTTATCGGCGCGGTGTTTCTGATGCAGGTGTTTGGCTTTACCATTAACTTGCTCACCCTGCTTGCCATCGTACTTTCCGTTGGGCTTGTGGTGGACGACGCCATCGTGGTGGTGGAAAATGTGGAACGGCATCTGAAAAGAGGGTTGTCGCCCTTTGATGCCGCAATACTGGGAGCCCGTGAACTTGTCGGCCCCATCATTGCCATGACGGTTTCCCTGGCAGCGGTTTATATTCCCATCGCCTTGCAGGGAGGGCTTACCGGAACTCTTTTTAGGGAGTTTGCGTTTACCCTTGCCGGTGCAGTGACCATTTCCGGTGTGGTGGCCCTAACGCTTTCCCCGATGATGGCATCCAAATTACTAAAACCCGGAATCGAAGAACACGGGCTGGCCGGAAAAATTTCCCGGGGGTTCAGCCGTCTCAGAAACGCATACGGCCGATTGCTGGATGTCACCCTTAACGCCCGGCCGGCGGTCTATATGGTGTGGCTGGTGGTCAGTATGCTCACCATTCCTATGTTTATCATGTCTCCGGTAGAACTTGCACCTTCTGAGGATCAGGGGGTGATTTTCGGTATCATTGATGCCGCGGCCAACGCGACCCTTGACCAGACCAGTCATTCTGCAGCTGCGGTCAACCGGATTTTCTTCAATATACCGGAGACGGATCATACGTTTCAGTTGACCATGCCCTCCTCCGGATTCAGTGGTATGGCCACCGTCCCGTGGAGCGAAAGAGAACGGACGATTTTTCAGATTCTGCCTGAAGTGCAGCAAAAATTGCATGCCATACCCGGGGTTCGAGTGCTTCCGGTAACACCGCCGGCGCTTCCCGGGGGCGGTCAATTTCCCGTTGAGTTTGTCATCGCTTCCACGGCTGAATCGGAACAGATCCTCTCCTTTGCCAGGCAAATTCAGTTAAAGGCCATTCAGAGCGGTTTGTTTGCCTTCCCCCCTATTATTGATGTCAAGATTGACCAGCCCCAGGCAGAACTTGTTATTGATCGTGATCGGGTGGCGGATCTGGGCCTCAATCTTGAGCAGGTGGGGGTGGATATGGCGTCCATGCTGGGAGGAAATTTCGTGAACCGGTTTAACATCGCCGGCCGCAGCTACAAGGTCATTCCCCAGATCAAACGGGTGGATCGACTCAACCCGGAACAACTCAATAACATTTACATCACCGGCCCGGATGGAAATCTGGTGCCCTTCAGCACGGTTGCTTCCATCCGTAATACCACCGTACCCCGTTCCATGAACCGCTTCCAACAGTTAAATGCCGTAAAAATCAGCGGAGTGTCGGTGCGCCCCCTGGATGAAGCGCTTCGGTATCTTGAAGACGAAGCGGCAAAAATACTTCCAAAAGGCTACGTGATCGATTACACCGGAGAGTCCCGTCAACTGCGCACGGAAGCCAATAAATTCCTGCCCGCTTTTGGGCTTGCCGTGGTGCTTATTTTTTTAGTGCTGGCCGCACAATTCAACAGTTTTCGAGACCCCTTTGTCATCCTTGCCGGGTCGGTGCCGCTGGCCATGTTCGGCGCGCTGGTGTTCACTTTCCTTAAAATGCCGGACCCCAATGTTCCGTTTTGGACCCACGGCTGGACCTCTACCATGAATATCTATTCCCAGGTGGGCCTTGTGACTCTGGTGGGGCTGGTGTCCAAGAACGGCATTCTTATTGTGGAGTTTGCCAATAAGCTCCAGGAACAGGGACGATCCAAACCTGAGGCGGTTCGAGAGGCGTCCTTGACCCGGCTGCGACCGATTCTCATGACCACCGGGGCAACGATTGCCGGTCATTTCCCGTTGACCCTGGTTACCGGCGCAGGCGCCGCGGCCCGAAACTCCATCGGTCTGGTGATCGTAGGCGGCATGACCATCGGCAGTCTTTTCACCCTTTTTATTATTCCGTCGATTTACATACTGATTGCACGGGACCATTCCACAGAAGAGGCGCCCGAAGCCGTTGGATTGCAGGAATCACCCGACAATCCATAATTGCTTTCCATAGATCCGATTATGGGATTGCTATAGGTTTGATGTTTTCGTAAAAAGTCCGATTTAGACGGTTTCGTAAAAAGTTCAAATTCAAGGCGTGCAAATTTTGTAATCATGAGGCGTACTTTTCGTACGTTGAATGATTGCGAAATGCAGCACAACACAGAAGTTGGACTTTTTACGAAACCGTCAGATTTATTTGCATCAGATCCTCTGCAAGTATCAAGGGGCCGGAATAGGTTTTTCGGCACTGTTTTTCGATATCAACCTGATCGCATTCCGGATAAAAATGGGTTAAAACCAGTTTGCGGACATTGGCCCGGGTTGCAATTTCCCCTGCCAGAAATGGGGTAAGATGCCCTTTTACCTTCAATTCGTCGGGAAGGGCCGATTCACAAATAAGAAGATCTGCATCCTTTGAAAGCGTCACCAGATTTTCGGAAAAATCCGTATCCCCGGAATAGACCATGGATATTCCGGCGGGACTTGTTATTCTGAATGCAATGCTTTCCGGGTTGTGCTCAACCGGAAGCGATTCCACTTTAAAATCATCAAACTCCCTCATGTCATGACCGGTATTGTCAAGTTCAACAATGTTTAAAAGACCCGGTGCAAGTTCGATCCAATGGCCGTAAACGTTTTTCAGGTTATCATAGAATTTTGCAAATCCCCTCCCGGCCATCAGGGTAAGCGGGATTTTACGCCGGCTCCCGTCAGGATATTTGTTGGCAAATAAAAACGGGACCAGTTCAGCGGTATGATCCGGGTGGAAATGGCTGTAAAAGACAAATGAAACATCAAAAATCTCAACACCGTTTTCAAGAAGCTTGTGCATGGTACCGGCTCCGGAATCAAACAGAAGAAATTTGTCCCTTATTTTCGCAAGTATTGAGCATGAGCTGCGCTTAAGAGAAGGGACGCATGTTCCTGAACCGAGGATAGTCACAGAGAGTTCGACAGGATCAGAACTCATTTTTTGCCTGCTTTTTTTTCAATTTTGTTTATAATCCATCTTAAGAGCTTTTTATCATGCTTATAATCGACAACTTCTTTCAGGGCTTCAAATGGAATTTCAGCACGCGCCATGCTTTTATGGCCGCCTGCAGAGCCGATATGTCCGAAACTTAGTTTGGCGACTTTACCTGCATCCTTGCGAAGACCGTCGTTTCTGAAAACAATAATCAGCTTTTTACTATATAACCCGGAGACAATACTCCAGTTCACAGAGCTGATTTTCATGAAAAAATCTGCTATAATCACGCAAATGTCTGGATTTGTGACCGAACCGAGGTAAGCAAACATATGCCCTTTACGAACCCGCTTATTATCAAGGGCCATTTTGAAATATTTTAAAAAGTCGAACGTCAATTCCGACTGCTCAATCTTGTTAATAAGATGGAGATTAGAATGACGGTAAAGGAACTGAAATGCCCTGACATCTTCAATTAAGGTTTGACGTACGAAATTGTCCGTATCTGTTTTAATGGCATAAAACAGGCCGGTGGCCAGTTTGCTGGAAGGTTTAATTTTTGCCGCCCTTAAATATTCGGTCATTATGGTGGCGGTTGCTCCGTATTTAGGGCGGATATCCACAAAAGGCGCGCGCGCGTGCGTGTCGGGATGATGATCTATAATCACATGTGGCGGGTACTCTGCAAATATTTCATTATGATTCGGCTGGGAATCGACAAATACAAAACGGTTGAAGGCGTCTTTGACAATGTCTTTGATTGGAACAAGATCCACACCCAATAGTCGGATCATTGCAATGTTGTCCGGACGTTTAATGATGTTGATACTGGAAATGGTTACACCGGATACTTTGCGCCAAAGCAATCTTTTGACAGCCATCGCGCTTGCAATTGAATCCGGATCGGCATTGATCAGGATAAGAACAGTGTTGTCTCTTTCAAACGGTTCATAAAAACGGCGCAATTTTTCGGCGGCAGAAATTGTCATAGGGACATTTACTCAAACCTTTATCTGTGCAGTTAAGATTTTATTTTAAACCAATACCAAATTCGAAATTTGGACTCCGGGTTTTGAATTTTTTGGCCAAATAAATTAAGATACTCGGCTAAGCACCAGTGAGCTTATAATATATTACAAAAAAATTTTAATGCAATCATACTTTTTTTTCGATTCAGATAATTCGAGAAAGAAATCGTTTATCTTCTTGACAGTCACAAATGATATCTGTTATCAGTTTATCATTTTTTTTTAGAGGCATTTATAAAAAATAAAGCAATGCTTCGAATTTAAAAGGCTTTTATCAGGCAGGATGCCAAAACCAAAAAAAAAGGTTTTCGACTACAAAAGAAACCAGCCTTGGGTCGAAAATCTTTACATTGTAACACAGCTGGGCCTTACAATGGCCGGTTGCATCGGTTTTTGTTTTTTTATTGGACTATACCTTGACAGATGGCTGGGAACAAAAGGTATTTTCATCACCATCTTTATTATTTTGGGTGTTATCGGTGGCGCAAACGTTGTATACCGTCAAATTCTTGAGATAACCGAACAAACCGAACAACAAAAGGAAAATAATAAAATAAATTCCGAAAATGGAGACGATTAGACAAACACAAAAAAAGTACTGTACCAGAGCAATCACGGTTGCAATTTTTGCAGGACTTTTATTTATCCTGATCGATTACAAACCCATTGGAAAGGGTTTGATTCTGGGAACTGTTTTCAGCATCTTAAATTTTATCTTAATGGGTGAAATGCTCTCTCTGAAAATTGGTAAAACAAAAAGAAAAACTTTCATGTTTTCCCTGGGTTCGATTTTTTTCAGATATTTTATTTTAGCCATACCACTGGTAATGGCCATCAAGCTTGAGCAATACAATATTATTTCCGTAGTGGTCGGTATTTTTTTTGTCCAGGTGTTTATTATGGCGGATCACTTGTTAGATTTTTTATGGTCTGCCCGTAGGAGACAGGTATAGGAAAAATGCATTATGGAAGATTTAGGTAAAATTCACCAACTCATCGTTCCTTGTTTCGGACACGATATGGTCTTTAATCTTGAAATCATTCTAATGACCTGGATCGTCATCTTAGGGCTCATTTGTTTTGGTTTTCTGGCTGCCAGAAAAAAGAATATGCTGCCCGGCCCCTTACAGGTAGTGGGAGAATTACTTATTACATCTCTTTACGGGTTGACCGGGGATGCTCTGGATGAGGAGCTGGCAAAAAAATATGCGCCCTTAATATGTGCGCTGTTCATGTTTTTGTTAATTTGTAACTGGCTGGGGCTCATTCCCCATCTTGAAGAACCGACCAAGGACCTCAACACGCCGTTAAGTCTGGGGATAATGGGGTTTTTCATTGCCCATTATACCGGAATTAAGGCCAAGGGTTTAAAACGTTATCTGTTAGATTACTGCCATCCGATCTTCATCATGGCGCCGCTGAATGTGATCGGTGAACTTGCCAAAATTGTTTCCATATCTTTTCGTTTGTTTGGCAACATTATGGGTGGTGCAATTATTATACTGGTGGTATCCTATTTAACTTACAGTATAATTCTGCCGCCATTTCTGAATGCTTTTTTCGGACTTTTTGTCGGCACAATTCAGGCTTTTGTGTTTACCATGCTAACGCTCGTATATATTTCAGTGCAGGTTAATTAAGCTATGTCATATGATGTTCATATTTGGTTAAATGTGGCTGCATTTGTGGGTGCCGGACTCTCCATGGGTTTGGGCGCCATCGGCGCAGGAATCGGTGAAGGATATACGGCAGCGTGTGCCACTTCAGCCATATCGCGCAATCCCGAAGCTGCCGGCGAAATTTTTAAGACAATGCTGGTAGGGCAGGCCATTGCTGAGACGGCTGGAATCTTCGGCCTCGTTATTGCGATGCTGTTGCTATTTATAGAAACCCCCGACCCATCATATATCACGGTCGCTACTTTTATAGGAGCCGGATTGTGCATGGGGTTCGGAGCTATAGGTCCAGGTGTGGGCGGAGGCTTCCCGGCAGGCGAAGCATGTACCGGAATAGCGCGCCAGCCGGCAATGACCAGACGACTGAACACAACCATGCTGGTAGGTTCATCAATAGCCCAAAGTTCAGCAATCTATGCTCTGGTAACCGCTCTTATTCTTTTATTTTCAGATTTTTCCGCCCTTCCCCTTTCCCCAACCTGGGCGGCGGTTTTGGGGGCAGGGCTCGCGTGCGGAATAGCTTCCATCGGGCCGGGTTATGGTGAAGGTATGGTTGCGGGCGCCTGCTGTCAGGCAGTGGCAAGGCAACCTTCAGCCGCAACCGTTGCGACGACGACTATGCTTTTGGGAATGGCGGTTACTGAAACCACAGCCATATATGGACTTTTGGTGGGATTTATATTGATATTCAAAACTTTTACGGTAACAAGCGCGCTTGCACCCACTATGGCTTTACTTGGTGCGGGTTTGTGCATGGGAATCGGTGCTATTGGGCCTGGACTCGGAGAAGGACTGACCGCGCAGAGCGCAGTGGGGCAGATAGGAAAAAATAAGGATAATAGCGCAGAGTTAATAAGAGTAATGCTGGTGGGCCAGGCGGTTTCCGAATCCACCGGAATCTATTCTCTGGTGATCGCTCTGGTTTTAATTTTTGTCGTGTGATGATAATCTCTTTTGATAACAAAACAAACCATAAACTTTTAGGAGGATAAAAATGGCAATCGAAGGCGCGGATATTATAAAAGCAGCTGCTTTTCTGGGTGCGGGACTTTCAATGGGGATCGGAGCCATCGGTCCGGGAGTCGGTGAAGGTATGGCCGCTGCAAAAGCATGTGAAGCAATCGGTAAGAACCCCAAAGAAGCGGGACTGTTGACCCGAACGATGCTCGTCGGTCAGGCGGTTTCCGAGTCCACCGGAATCTATTCACTGGTGATCGCTTTATTACTTCTTTTTGTTGTTTAATTCCTGAAGCTGTTTTTTTGGAAAGCGGACTATGCATATTATCAGCAATATAGCTCTTATAACTATAAATGAAACGCTATTTGTTCAACTTATCTCGTTCCTAATCTTTTTGTTTATCATTAACCGTATTATGTTTCGTCCTTTACGAAATACAATGAGCGATAGGGAGAGCTATATAGATCAGACAAATCGAGATATTACGGATGCGACCCAGGAGCTTCAAAGCTTTACAAGTAAGCTGAAAGCAAAGGAAATGGAAACAAAAACTCGGGCTTTTGAATTACAGGGTGAAATCGAAGAATTAGGAAAAAAGGATGCCGCCACGATGTTCGCTTCTGTTCAGGAGGAAATCAAAGATAGAAGACAAAAGGCTGAAAAAGAAGTTGAAACTCTGCTTTCTGATGCCAGAAAAAATATCAAAAAGGAATCGGAATCCCTGGTGGTGAATATCATGGAATGTTTGTTGGATCGGAGGCTGGTTCAATGAAGAGGCTCAATAACATAATGTGGCTGTGCTTTTATTTTTTAGTAGGAATTATAAGTTTCCATCTTTGCGGGCAAGACGTTTGGGCTGCTGAAAACGCAGGGAGTTGGCGTAGTATATATGACATAGTCTTAAAATGGATCAATTTCATAATACTTGCTTTTGTGTTGGTTAAATTTGGCAAAGCGCCTCTCATGAATTTTTTACGGGATAAAAAAGAAAATCTGGCGCGGGAAATAAAACAAATAGAAAATAAAAAGGTAGAACTTAAAGGCAAAATCAAGGAGACTTCTAAAATTCTCGATGAAAGTGAAGTCCGTTTTGCAGAAATAAAAGAGCGAATCGTTCGCCAGGGGGAAAAGAAAAAAGAGGCCATTATCCAAATCGCTCAAAATCAAAGCAAGACCATGCTGGAAGATGCAAAGCGAAGAATCGATACTCATTTTATACAGGCCAAAAACAAATTTAGGGCGGAAATGATTGACAGGGCTATTGATCTGGCAATGGAAAGATTTCCCAAAGAGATTACCGCTGAAGATAATGAGAAATTAACTATTGAGTATTTAACCTTAGTGAAATAAAATTTGAGATTTTAACCGGTCAGATCTTTTTCATTTTATCATCATTGGGCACCCTAATTTATTGGGACCTTACAATAAAACAAATTAGTTCGTTTTGTTCACAATTGGAATATTGTAAAATTCCTCTAAATTGTAGAATTCCCGAGACGTTAACTTAATAAGCCCGGCTGTTCATAAACCGGACTTATTTTGTTTGAAAAAAGGAATCATTTAAACCTAATTACAAAAATAGTTTTTTTTCTTTATTCATATTAGACCGGGGTAAACACGACGTCATCTCCTTTCACATCAGCTTTTAACTTTGTTCCTTCTGAAATATTTCCCTGCAGGATCTCCATGGAAAGCGGATTTTCGATATATTTTTGAATGGCTCGCTTTAATGGGCGAGCGCCATATATTTGGTCAAATCCTTTTTCAGCAAGAAAATTCCGTGCATTTTCTGAAAGGACAAGCGTCATATTCATTTGAGCCAGCCTGGATCCCAGCCGTTTAACCTGGATGTCGACGATTTCAGCGAGTTGTTCTTGTGTCAGATTATCAAAAATTATGATTTCATCGATCCGATTTAAAAATTCAGGCTTAAATTTGGATTGCAGGGCTTCGGTAACTCTGGATTCCATTTCTTCGCGTCTTGATTCTCCGAGTTCCTGAATCCACCGGCTGCCCACGTTTGATGTCATGATGATGATGGTATTCTTAAAATCCACCGTCCTTCCATGGCCGTCTGTCATCCGCCCGTCATCTAAAATTTGAAGCAGCACATTAAAAACCTCGGGATGTGCTTTTTCGATTTCATCAAACAGCACCACGGAATACGGCCGCCGACGGACAGCCTCTGTAAGATATCCCCCTTCTTCATACCCCACATAGCCCGGCGGTGCGCCGATCAGCCGTGAAACCGCATGCTTTTCCATGTATTCCGACATGTCAACTCTGACCATGGCCTGTTCACTGTCAAAAATAAATTCCGCCAGCGCCTTGGCCAATTCGGTCTTACCCACACCGGTGGGACCCATAAAAATAAAGGATCCGATGGGCCGGTTTGGGTCCTGCAATCCGGAACGAGCCCGACGAACTGCATTTGAAATTCCAGATATGGCTTCTTTCTGACCAATGACCCGATCCCCAAGGCGATTTTCCATATGGATAAGTTTCTCCCGTTCCCCTTCAAGCATCCTGCTCACAGGGATGCCGGTCCATCTGGATATGACCTGGGCAATGTCTTCAGCATCCACTTCCTCTTTAAGCATTTTTTTGTTTTTCTGAAGGCTGGCGAGTTTTTCATTGGCCTGGCTCAAGTTGTTCTTGAGTTCCGCAGCCTTCCCGTACCTAATCTCCGCAACTTTTGCCAGATTCCCCTCTCTTTCAGCCTGCTGTTCTTCAATACCCAGCTGCTCCTGATGCTCCTTGATCTTTCTGATGGTCTGGATCAGATCCTTTTCATTTTGCCAGTGGGCTTTGGTTTCAAGGATTTCATCTTTCAGATTATTTATCTTGGCTTCAAGCCCGGCAAGGCGCTTTTTGGATGCAGAATCAGATTCTTTTTTTAATGCTTCCCGTTCTATCTCAGCCTGGGTTATCTTGCGCTGGATCTCATCTATTTCCACAGGCATGCTATCGATCTCGATCCTGAGTTTTGAAGCACATTCATCCATCAAATCGATGGCCTTGTCCGGAAGAAATCGGTCGGAAATGTAGCGATTAGACAGGGTGGCAGCGGCAACGATGGCCGAATCCTTAATCCGTACCCCGTGGTGGACCTCGTATTTTTCCTTAAGACCTCGGAGCACGGAGATGGTATCTTCCACCGTGGGCTCGAGCACCATAACCGGTTGGAAACGCCGTTCCAAGGCAGCGTCTTTTTCAATATACTTACGGTATTCATTGATTGTGGTCGCGCCTACACACCGCAGCGTTCCCCTGGCAAGGGCCGGTTTTAACATGTTTGAAGCATCCAGGGCTCCTTCGCTGGCACCCGCTCCCACAAGGGTATGCAGCTCATCAATAAAAAGAATAACTTCTCCTTCCGCTTTCTCCACCTCTTTTAGAACCGCTTTCAGACGATCTTCAAATTCTCCCCTGTACTTGGCGCCGGCAATGAGCGCCCCCATGTCAAGGGAAACAAGCCGCCTGTTTTTAAGGCTTTCAGATACATCTCCGGCAACAATACGTTGGGCCAGACCCTCAACAATAGCGGTTTTCCCCACACCCGGCTCTCCAATTAAAACAGGGTTGTTTTTTTTACGCCGGGACAGAACCTGGACGATTCGCCGGATTTCATCATCGCGTCCGATAACGGGATCGAGCTTGCCCAGGCGAGCCAAATCGGTCAAGTTACGGCTGAACCTGTCAAGGGCCTGGTATTTTTCTTCCGGGTTCGGATCGGTGATACGCTGGCTCCCTCGAATATCCAGGAGAACCTTTAAGATGGTTTCTCTTGATATTCCCTTTTCCCTTAAAATTTTGGCGGCATCTCCTTTTTTTTCGTCTGATATGGCAAGAAAAATGTGTTCAATGCTGACATATTGATCTTTCATCTTGGCAGCTTCCGTAAAAGCAGCATCAAGAACGCTTTTTGTCCGGGGAGATATGAAGGCATCTCCAACCGTAGCTCCGCTTACTTTTGGGAATTTATCAATGATTGCGGTAAGTTCACTGGAAACATCATCCGAAGAAACACCCAGTTTGTTCAGCATGGCTCGGGCGATTCCTTCCGGTTCATTGAGCATGGCAAGAAGCAAATGCTCCGGTTCGATCTGCTGGTGATTATGCTCTGAAGCCATGGATTGGGCATTTTGAATAAGTTCCTGTGATTTTATAGTAAATTTATCAAAACGCATGAATTCCTCCTGTGGTTGTTATTGACAAACACTAAAAAAATAAACACTCGCGGTTTAATGTCAACCCTTCAAAATATATGAACTTTAGCACATTATTTTAGCGCGTAGAAAATTTGGTTATTGAGTTTTATAAAAATCTTATACAGGGCAAACGCATTTGAATCCCCATACAGGGAGAACGCTCCACGACGGCGTATATCTCCTTCCAACCCACTGAAACTTGTGCTTAACCACCCGTAAGCCCGAGCCGCACCGGAGGTGTTAAGAACAATTCGTCGCTAAATTATTCCATTGATTTTTTAGTCATAATTTTATTCGGCTCAGGCTAACGCGTGCTAAAGCCCTTCAAACAGTCAGTCGGTTTCCAAGAGAAACACGCCGTCGCTACGCTGAACTAAAATCAAATGCGTTTACCCTAAAATCTTATAAAAGATCTCTTGACAACCTAAAAACTTAAATTTAGAATAATAGTATCTCGTTAGGGGTGTTGGTATCATCTGAGAGTCCGGGAAAGGACAACCCTTAACCACCTGATCAGGGTAATACCTGCGAAGGGAAACGGGCATGCGATTTGAGTTTTATTGTCTATGCCGTTTTCCTGTTCGGGGGAACGGTATTTTTTTTGAAATACCATTTGTTTATTTATAGCAGGCGGAGTTTGCTGGATCAGCCCCAAACCGCACCGTCAGATTCCATAAAATGGAAAAAACCACAACGAACGGAGATATAAAATGACACAGATTCAAGCGGCCCGAAGCAATCGGATTACAGAGGCCATGCATCAGGTTGCCCAAAAAGAGAGTCTTAGCGCCGAACAGGTGCGAGAAAAAGTGGCCGCCGGCGTGGTGGTAATTCCCAAAAACCGTAACCGGAATTTTGAAGCGCGCGGCATCGGCCAGGGATTGAAAACCAAGGTGAATGCCAACATCGGCACTTCACCGAGCCACCATGATTTGAAAGAAGAACTGGTCAAACTCGATACGGCGGTTGCGGCCGGTGCGGATGCAGTAATGGACCTTTCCACCGGCGGAAATTTAGACCTCATACTGGAAACCATATTGAAACACTCCCCGGTCATGGTGGGCACCGTTCCGATCTATAAAGTGGTCAGCAAGTTGATGGCAAATAACAAAACTCCTGCACAAATGACCGCGGACGACCTTATGGAGGAAATCGAGACGCAAGCCGAGCTGGGAGTCGATTTCATAACCGTACATTGCGGTATCACCCGACAAAGCTTAAGCGTCCTTAAGGGGTGCAATCGGATTATGGGCATGGTGTCCCGCGGCGGCAGCTTTATCGCCGAATGGATCACCGCCAATAAAAAGGAAAACCCCCTGTTTTCCCAATACGATCGTCTGTTGGAAATCTGTCGGCAACATGATGTTACCCTGTCTTTGGGGGATGGACTTCGCCCCGGAGCAATCCATGATGCCGAAGATCGTGCCCAAATTTCAGAGCTTTTGATTTTGGGCGATCTGGCGCGACGCGCCCGAAATGCCGGTGTCCAGGTGATGATCGAAGGTCCCGGACATGTTCCGCTGGGACGCATCGCCGGGGATGTACAATTACAAAAGCGCGTTTGCGACAACGCGCCATACTACGTGCTGGGACCGTTGCCCACCGACATTGCTCCGGGCTACGATCATCTGGTCGGTGCCATCGGCGGAGCGGTAGCTGCGGCCAGTGGTGTGGATTTCTTGTGTTATCTGACACCTGCAGAGCACTTGCATCTGCCCACGGTCCAGGATGTGCATGACGGTGTCATGGCCACGCGGATTGCGGCTCATATCGGCGATCTGGAAAAGGGGCTGCCGGGGTCCGAAGACTGGGATCGGAAGATGTCCCTGGCGCGACGCGAATTCGATTGGGAAACCATGTTTAGCCAGGCCATCGACCCGAATTTAGCCCGCAAGCGCCGCATGCAGACCGAAGATCATGATCGGGATGTCTGCACCATGTGCGGTGATCTTTGCGCGATTAAAACGTTTGATCGTATTATACTTTAACGAACTTGGGGGGTATGAATCACGGCTATTGGCAATATGAAAATTCATGTTCGGTTGCGCTACGTATTTAGCTTTGGGGAAAAGGTGTCAGGTGTCAGGGTCGAGAAACTTGAAGAGCTGAAACCTGAAACCTGAACACTGACACCTTACGATTGAACTCAATAACCAACAATCTTGATTTACACCCGAACTTGGGGGCGTTGTTTGGTCTTACAAGGGAGCTGCCCCAAAGCCTCGCTATCCGGGAGCCAAAGGAAAAGATCGGATGAAAGATTTGACCCCAACCCAGAAGATTCGATATTCGCGCAATATCCTGGTGCCGGAAATCGGCATGACCGGACAGCAAAAACTCTTAAAGGGCCGGGTCTTGGTGGTGGGCGCCGGAGGGTTGGGCAGTCCTGCCTTGCTCTATTTGGCCTGCGCCGGCGTAGGGACTATCGGTATTGTGGATGGGGATCGAGTCGAACTGTCCAACCTGCAGCGCCAGATTTTGCATACTTCGGAGGATCTGGACGAGTTGAAGACCCACTCCGCTCAAGATAAATTGCATCGCCTGAACCCGGATGTTTGCATTGAACCGTACAGCGAGCCGTTTACTGCAAAAAATGGCCACGAGTTGGTAAAAAAGTATGACTTCGTGATCGAAGCCACGGATAATTTCGAAGCCAAGTTTCTGGTCAACGACATATGTGTTCATGCCAAGGTTCCCTTTTGCCATGCCGGCATCTTAGGCATGTTCGGCCAAGTCATGACCATCGTACCCGGCCAAGGGCCCTGTTACCGATGCGTGTTCGGCAACATTCCCGAACCGGGTCAGGTATCTTCCACCGACCAAGTCGGGGTTCTGGGAGTGGTACCCGGCACACTGGGAACCCTACAGGCCGCTGAAGCCGTTAAGTTCCTGACCGGCAGCGGAAAACTCCTGCTCGGGCGGCTGTTGACCTTCGACGCCCTGAATTTGGTATTTCGGGAAATAGAACTGCCGCCGCCATGTTGCGACGTATGCCGGGCGGCAAAATTGATCCAATGAAGCTCCCCGCCGCAAGCGGCGGGGTATCAAAGTGGAATTGCGCCGTAGCCATTCCAATATTGGAATAATATAGAGTAATTAACCCGCCTTCGCTCTGATGAGCTTCGGCGCGGTTCACCTTGCCTTTCATCCCTGCAGCAAGATGCAGGGTATTTCGGCGAAAGCGAATAAAAAAGGAGACAACCATGACCCAATTACCCCCGCTGATGATTGCAGATCGCACCTTTGGTTCCCGCCTGCTGGTGGGCACCGGCAAGTTTGCCTCTACCCAGATCATGCAGCAGGCACTTGCGGCCTCGGGGACCGAGATTGTCACCGTGGCCCTGCGTCGTGTGGATTTGAGCAATCCACAGGATAACCTCATGGAAGCCGTCGATCGAGATCGATACCTGTTTTTGCCCAACACCAGCGGCGCCAGGAATGCGGAGGAAGCGATTCGTCTGGCACGGATTGCCCGGGCAGCGGGATGCGAGCCCTGGATCAAGCTGGAAGTCACGCCCGATCCCCATTATTTGCTGCCCGATCCGGTGGAAACCCTGAAGGCGGCCGAAATTCTGGTTAAAGACGGATTCAAGGTGCTTCCTTATATTAATGCGGACCCGGTCCTGGCCAAGCGCCTGGAAGATGTAGGAACGGTTACGGTGATGCCCTTAGGGGCCCCGATCGGAACCAATCGAGGGTTGAAAACACGGGACTCGATTCATATCATCATCCAACAGGCACAGGTACCGGTGGTGGTGGACGCCGGCCTGGGAGCGCCTTCCCATGCGGCAGAAGCCATGGAGATGGGTGCTGATGCCGTTTTAGTCAACACCGCCATTGCTACGGCCGACGATCCGGTGGGCATGGCAAACGCCTTCCGGTTGGGTGTGGAAGCCGGATATCGGGCATATCGGGCAGGTCTGGGCCGACATTCCTGGCAGGCCGAAGCCAGTTCCCCCCTGACCGGATTTTTAAGGAGCAATCACGCATGAGTTTCTGGAAGAAAATTATTCAATATCGTTGGGATGGAATCCAAGCGGCGATTCGCCGCAAAACAGCCGAAGATGTTCGACAGGCCTTGAAAGCACCAACTCGGCACTTCGACGATTTACTGGCGCTGCTCTCTCCGGCCGCAACCGATTTTCTGGAAGAAATGGCCCGGGCGGCCCATGGGCTGACAGTTCAGCGCTTCGGACGGACCATCCAAATGTTCGCCCCGGTTTATATATCCAGCGAATGCACCAATTCCTGTGTATACTGCGGGTTCAACCAACACAATCAGATATCCCGCGCCACCCTTACCGTCGCAGAAGTAGAAAAAGAAGTGATTTTTCTGCACCGACAGGGATTCCGTCACGTTCTTTTTCTGACCGGCGAATCGCCACAACACGTTCCGGTGGACTACTTGATCCGCATCGCCCGGAAATTACAACCACTTTTAGCATCCATATCCATTGAAATCTATCCCATGGCAACAGACGACTACCGGCGCCTGATCGAAAACGGCGTGGACGGATTGACGGTTTACCAGGAAACCTACCACTTAAAGCGCTATGCCGAGGTCCACCCGTCTGGTCCCAAGCGCAACTACCGCTGGCGCCTGGAAACCCCGGATCGCGGGGGCCAGGCCGGATTCCGTCGTCTGAATATCGGCGTTTTGTTAGGATTGTCCGACTGGCGCGTGGACGGCGCCTTCGTGGGGTTACACGCCGCTTATCTGGCACGCCGTTACTGGCAAAGCCACGTTTCGGTCTCCTTTCCACGCCTGCGTCCCGCAACCGGTGGATTTCAACCCCAATTTCCCGTAAACGACGCCCATATGGTGCAGCTTATGTGCGCGTTGAGACTCTGGATGCCCGATGCAGGCCTGGTGCTGTCCACGCGCGAACCCGCCAGCTTGCGCGAAAATTTGCTGTCCCTGGGAGTTACCCAAATGAGCGCGGGCAGCAAAACCGCACCGGGCGGTTATGTGGCCAAAGAAAACGTCGAGGGCCAATTCGAAATCAGCGATCTTCGCAGTCCGCAAGAAGTCGTCCGCATGATTGCCGCCCACGGTTATGAGCCGGTCTGGAAGGATTGGGATGCGGGTTTTTTGAATCCCATACAGCCTTGACAGACAGCGCTTTCTTCTATTGGCAGCGCCAAGCGGTCTTTTTTGATAACCTGGCAAAGAGACCTTTGAAAAATGTCAATTTTTGTTTAAGTTCAAGAAAGGCGATAATTTTAACCACCCCAGTACGATCTGCCGGACCTACGGGGCAGGCAGGAATACATTGAGTATTTCGAGGATTAAAATTTGAGCCTGACGCAGAAATTGAGCCCCGGTTAAATATTAAATACGGATTTAACTGGGCAGGCAAAAAGGGACGTTTTGCAAAGGTCTCGCAAATCGACGGGCTACAAGAGGACCTATTTATGCCGATTCACATCACACTCAACGGTAAACCCCACGCGGTTGAACACCGCATGGATATCTTATCTTTGCTGGAAACATTGAAAGTGCCTCCCGCCAGTGTTGTGGTGGAGCGCAACCGAAATATTTTACACCGGGACATGTTTGACCGCGTTGTTTTGAAAGACGGTGATGAACTGGAACTCATTCGATTTGTAGGTGGGGGATGAATCGTAACGAACGTTTGATAAAATTAAGGGCCATCGATATTTATCCGGTTACCTGCCAAGAGCTTTCAGAAGGCCGAACCAACCTGGAAGTGTTGGCGGCGGTCTTGGCGGGCGGTGCCAAAATCATTCAGCTCAGGGAAAAGCATTGGGACAAGAAGGATCTCTATGAACTGGCCATTGAATTCCGCAAACGCACCCGCAGCTACGATGCGCTTTTGATTATCAACGATCATGTGGATGTGGCCCTGGCTGCAGGCGCTGACGGGGTCCATCTGGGTCAAGAAGATCTGCCCATCGGGGCGGCACGCAACATCGCCCCGGAGCTGATTATCGGCGCTTCCAGCCACAATCTGATGGAAGCCCTAAAGGCCGAGCAAGACGGCGCCGATTATGTGAACATCGGCCCCATTTTTCCCACCAAGACCAAAGCAAATACGGTCCCTTTTGTGGGACCTGAAGCCATCGCCCAAATCGGGCCTCAGCTCACGGTGCCCTTTACTACCATGGGCGGTATCCACCCGGACAATATCGGTCGGGTTCTGGAAGCGGGTGCACGCCGCGTGGCCATGATCACCGGCATAACGCGCGCTGGGAATATCGCGGCAAGGGTGCGCCAACTCCGCAAAACTATCATTCATTATGATAACCGGTGTCATTAGCCAATTCGGAAATGCTACAACTTATTGAAAATACATAGGTTTGATTAAGGCTTATTTTTTTTAGAAAATGGCATGTCGGAGTGGTGAAAAGGCGGTACAGAGGCTGACCTTTCGGGCGCAAACCAAGTAGTGCCCTTAGCGCATAAGAAATAAAAAATATAAAAGCCGTTAATAATATTTGACGCCAATTCCAAAACGAGAAGCATCTTCGCTGCTCATTTCCTTCCACCATCTTACTTGAGCAAGCGATACGGTTCGCAGCCCACTGCACGGTTCCGGTGCGGAAGTATCAAACGAACAGGTTTTCACCTTGAACAAAATATTGGTTCCTTCTTTGAAAAATGAATCGGACTCGAAATACATACCGCCTTCACCACAATTAAGCATTGTGGCATTAGCGGTTTTATCTTTATTAAAACAGTTACATATAACCGATGCTTCGCAGTTATGGCGTTTATCAACTCTCTCTTTCATAGGATCTGCAACCTCCTATTTTTCGGACTTTCAAAAGCTTTAATAGGAAAAAGATTCTAAAATTTGATGTCATTATTATCAGGCAGTCTGCTTGCGGCGAATTCTTGATCTAACTCATAGGCCGTTTCTGCTTGCCCGGTTTAAGGTGCGGTCAGGTTAAGAATGTTATTGTAACTCCCGAAGCAGTTTAAACAGATCTGATCATTTTGGGGATCCTCTTTCCACTGCCCGTCAACAAGAAATTTATACTGGTAGTCTCCGGGAGGCAGAATCACGGCCTTATTCCACACGCCATCCCTATCCTGCTTCATGAGATGTTTTTTGGGATTCCAATTATTAAAATCTCCCATCAAAATGACCTCGTTAGCACCTGATAAATCAACTGAAAATGTCACCTTCCGGCGCTTGTTTTTCTTTTTTGATTTGACTGTTGACATGCAATACCTCCATATATGCAACTGCTTAAAAATGTTATGTCATGTTCACCTAAAACATGTTATTATCAAATTATAATTCAATCTGTCCATAGACGAAAGGCTTCATTTTGATAGTGTGAATCCCTATGGGGCAGGAATTTATCCCATACAATCAGGTGAAAAACTGATAAGATAAGTTTTTGTGGGCAGGCTTATTTTTTCCACAGATTAAGCCAATCAACAAGTTGGATTTCAGACTGATACGTATGATGATTTATTATTGTTTAATATTGATGAGGCTATTCCTTAAATCCATAGTGAAACATTTCATATTCAGTTTTTCCCCCAAGCAAAGCATCTATCTTATCCTGAATTTCCTGTCGTTCCTTGCTTAACAACCATTTTTCCCAGTAATCGGAGGAGTTCCAGGTACTGATGACCAGAAACGTATCGGGTCTGTCCAGGCTTTTTAAGGTTTCACCGGAGATATAACCCGATTGGTTCGTCGCAAGGACTCTCATTTGCCTAAATAGAGGTATCATTTCCTTTGCTTTGTTTTCCGGTACAATTCGTTTAATTAGAATTTTAACAGCCATTTTGTTCTCCTTTTATATAACCGATTGATTTGGCTTTTATATTTAACCAAGTCCCCTTATGGTGGCTATTCCTCATACACATGTGCCCGAGTTACCGGCAACGTATTGTCCAATCCTTTGGAGACAAGAATCTGAAACAGGCGAGAATCGCCGTACTTAAATCCCGCTGCCGTACTGTTTAAAAAAAGACGCCATTGCCTCACAAACGTTTCATCAAACATGCCCCTAATTTTCTCTAAATTTTCTTCAAAATTTTCCGCCCATTTTTCAAGAGTTTTGGCATAGTGCAGCCGCAAATTTTCTACATCCAGGATGGAAAAACCGGTTTTTCCCATTTCTTTCACAATTTCGTGAAGCGTCGGAATATAATGTCCGGGAAAGATATAATTAAACGTCCAGGGATCTTCTTCAGACGGAGTATCTTTTCCAATGGTATGCAGCAGAGCCAGCCCCTCACTTTTTAACAAATCCGAAACTTTTTGAATAAATGTCGGAATAAATTTTTTCCCTACGTGTTCCATCATGCCTATGGAAACTATTTTATCATATTTATCACCTAACTTTCTGTAATCCTGATATAAAACCTTAAGTTGATTTTGAAGCCCCAGTTCTTCGATTTTATGATTGGCGTATTCGAACTGGTTTTTCGATAGCGTAATTCCAACTCCGGTTATGCCATAGTTTCGGGCTGCATAGATAAGCATTCCGCCCCAGCCGCATCCAATGTCGAGAAGCGATTCATCAGGCTTAAGCAAAAGTTTGCGGGAAATATGTTCGTATTTGTTCAATTGTGCCTGTTCCAGAGAATCGTCCGGCTTTGAAAAATACGCACAGGAGTAAGTCATGGTCTTGTCAAGATAGAGTTCATAAAACTCATTGCCCCTGTCGTAATGAAAGGAAATGTTTTTTGGGGCTCGTCTCAGGGTAGAACTGTTTAGCAGAGAAAAAATAACCACCTGAATTTTTTGCCAGAAAGATAAGCAATACTCGTTAAAATTAACAGCGAATCCCAAACGTAAAAGTTTTGGAATATCCTTCTCTATATCCAGTTCTCCCTCCATATAGGCTTCTCCAAATCCTAAAAATCCTTTTCTGATGATTTTTTTGGTAGATCTTTCAGTTTTCAGGCGTAATATTACCTCTGGAAAGCTTCCAAAGCCTATGGCATCGCCATCCCAGAATTCTATGGCAAAACATGCTGTTGGGTCGGCTTGATGCATCATTTGGGCGATATTTTTGATAACCTTTTTCACAGCAACCTCCCTTATATTCTCTATGGCAGTTTAATATCCATGCGTCCGCCAATTTCCTATATAAAAGAACTTAGGCGCGTTGTCCCAATTGGCCTTGGGCACGTAAAAGGCTTAGACCCCGGAAGGAATAAGAGAATAATGAAGTAATGGTGCCGATGCAATAGAAAAAGATCACTGGGTAAAATGATGGCTTTTAAGGAGGTTCTGACAATCTAAACACGTTATTTCCGCTTTTACCCCCAATAGTCCAGTATTCTTTTCTTCCACACCGAAGGCATAAACAGGTTGTCATTAAAAAAACTTGTGATTTGGTCAGGTTGTAGAATTCCCCACATATTCTATAAACATAATAAATTAAAGTTCATTTTGTCCATAGAGGTAAGTCTTTATTTTGATGGTGGAAATCCCTATGGGGCGGGAATTTATCCCACGCAATCGGGTGAAAAACGAATAAGATAAGTTTTTATAGACAGGCTTATTCTTTCCACAGGTCCACGTCGATAATTCCTAACCTTGCGGCATATCGAACCAGCTCTATGGTGCTGTGGAGATTAAGCTTGCGTAAAACATTTGATCTGTGGTTCTCAACTGTTTTGGGGTGATGAAAAGTTTTTCTGCAATCTGTTTGGTTGAAAGGCCTTGTGCGAGCAATGCCATGATTTCTTGCTCTCGGGAGGTCAGAGTTTCATAGGTGGCATCGGTAATTTTCGCCTCTTTTTCCGGGAATTGCATTAGCTTTTTTACCACCCTATGGGAGACGGAACTGTCCATGAAATACTCACCCTTCAAGACAGTATCTATCCCCTGTAAAAGCCTTTCAGAGGCTGATTCCTTGACCACATATCCTGTGGCTCCGGCCTGAAATGCCTTGACAATATAATCTACTTTGGAGTGCATGGTAATAATCATGATACGTGTTTTCGGCGATACATTCTTAAGTTCGTGAGTCAGTTGGATGCCGCTTTGATCCGGCAAAGACATATCCACCAGCGCCATATCAGGCTTGAGCTTTCGCGCCATTTGGAGTCCATCACGTCCGTTTCCAGCCTCCCCAACCACCTCAAACTTATCATCACGCCCAATGATCGCTTTGAGGCCTTCTCTGAAAAGGGGATGGTCATCTATTATTAGTATGGTTTTCTTATGAATCACCCTTATTATCCTTATAAGGAAGCATAATAGAAATCTTTGTGCCCTGCATGGGTTTTGACTGAATTTCCATTTCACCTTGAAGCAATTTAGCCCTTTGCTCCATGCTCCGAATTCCCATTCGTTTTTCCTCTGATAAGGTTGCCAATCGTTTCTGCACATCAAACCCCTTACCATTATCTTCTATACGAAGAACAACATTAGGGAAAGCTGTAACTAGTTTGATGGTCACATGGTCAGCGTCAGCGTGCTTTTTGATGTTGGCGAGGCCTTCCTGAATCAGGCGATACAGGTTGATTTCGGTGTCAAAATCCAACCTTAAATTTTTCATGCCGGCAGAATGGAAGTCAACGTTTATTCCATTGTCCTCAGAAAAATCATGACAATACTGAAAAAGGGCCTGAACAAGCCCCAATTCATCGAGAACCGGGGGCCGCAAATCATATGAGAGATCCCGGACCTCTCTAATGCATTCACGAAGCGTTTTAGACATCTCGGAAACTTTTTGACTGATATCAGGGGGAATAGTAGGCTGATTATCAAAAAGCGTTTCAACGCCGATTTTTATTGAAGAAAGGTCTTGAGCCACGCAATCATGCAGTTCACGAGATATCATCTGACGCTCGCTTTCCTGAGCCCTCATTAGCTCTTGGGTGAGGGTATGAATCTGTTCTTCGGCCCTCTTTTGGTCAGTGACATTTCTGGCAATCTGGATAAAGCTTTCAATTTCACCCGCATCATTTTTCAGAGGCACGCAGTAAGTGTCCCAGTAACTTTCCCCTTCTATCCCCTTTACCTTGGGTTGATACATGACCGCTCGTTCGATTTTACCCATCTCTCGAGCTATTACAGTTGGGCATCCTTTACAGGGTGTATCTCGACCAACGAAAAGTTTATAACAGGCATGGCCTACTAAATCTTCGGTAGACATATTAAGCGCCATGGCTGTTGTTTTATTTGCCCAAATTATTTTCATGTCCTTATCAATATAACGAATCCTGTCAATAGAGGCGTCAAGAATTGCCCGTTTCTGAGATTCGCTCTGACGGAGTGTTACTTCCATCCGTTTTTTTTCGGTAATATCAGTAATAAATGCAAAGGAACCCTGTACCTCTCCAGATTCATTCCTGATTGTTGTGGCATTAAAATATGTTGGCAGGTCTTGACCCTTCTTTTTTTTCAGGGTAATTTCATAACTGCGATGGAGTGTATTCGATATCTTTGAGGTTTGTTCAATAAAAATCTTTCGGTTCTCACCATCAACAAAGTCAAAGGGTGTTTTGCCAATCATCTCATCTTGACTGTATCCAAGCATTTTGCAAAGAGCCTCGTTGACTTCGATAGTTTTGAGTTCAGAATTTATCAGCCAGCATCCTTCCGATGTAGTTTCCAGAAGGGTTCGGTATTTCTCTTCGCTTGCTCTCAGTGACTTTTCAGCTTGCTTCCGTTCGACAATTCTTCCGGTTAGCCCGGCAATAGCATTGATCAAATTTCTTTCTTCTTTAAGGAATGGACCTTCATCAATTTCCGGATTTTCTTTCAGGTAATAAACTTCCAAAACACCACTCTGTTCACCACGCACTTTAATGTCGGAGCTCTGTTTCCAAATTGTCTCCCGAAATTTTTTTGTTCTCAATTCTGTGCCATGTATTATGACTCGTGCACAAGTGATCTCCGGATATTGCCACGAGGGGGGAATAAGATCCACTATCCCCTGAAGAATCTCCTCCAACGAAATATCCTGCTGCTCAACAAGATTGGCAATACCATAAAGGCAGTTGAGTTCCTTAACCCGTTCTCCACTATCATGGGTTTTCTGCCTCAGGGCTTCCTGTTCAAGTTTTCGTTCAGTGATGTCTTGCCAGATGCTTTCGCTCATAGTCATTCCAGTTTGATTCTCTCTCAGGAATTAATAAGTTCCCAACAGAAAAAAACGAAAAGGCCCATATTTTGTTACAGTTTTTAAACTGTATATGAGCCTTTATCTATCACATAGGGCTACCCCCTGAAATTGGCTGTTATTATCTTATATTTATGTTATTTTAATAGGTTATATGTCATTTTGAATTGGGCTTTTAATTTTCATTTAATAATAAATATTATAGATAACCATATAATTTTATAATAAAAAATTTATTACAGATTTAAAAAAATAAGTCTATAGGATAAAGTTCTTATTTTTATAGGAAAAAAGCCTAAAGATATAGGGGATTATCCCGCACTGAAATATTACCTTCAATGCCATAATGTTAATGGACAACAGAATATATCATTCTGCCCTCACATTCAGGCTAAGGATGTCCCAATTCATTACAGCCGGAGGAAACAGGTTCAAGGACCAGTGCCGTGCGGGTGGGAATATATAGGCTAAGCAGATCCCGTTGCCGTTCCATTGATGTGTCGAACAGGGTCAGATGATATTGATCCGGGTGTAAACGGTTGTGGCCCCCATATTCCCGCGCATCACTGTTGAAAATCATACGGTATTTTCCAGGCGGCGCTTCGAATCGATAATCCGAATACGAGCGTTCGGCATGAAAGTTGAAAATGAATAGAAGCCCTGCTCTTTCAAATATAATAATTTTATTGTCCGAGTGTTCATAAATAAGATGTAGTTCTTGTGATTCAAGCAGCTTATAATCCATGGTTAGAGATATCATGTCTCGATCAAAACGGGCGAGGAATTGATACTTCAAGTTTTCGTCATCCACCAGATGCCATTGGCGCCGGGCATATCTGTAAGACCAGTTGTTTCCTTCCCTCGGAAAGTCGATCCATTCGGGATGTCCGAATTCATTACCCATGAAATTGAGATAGCCATTACCCGCCGTGGCCAGAGTGATGAGCCGGATCATTTTATGCAGAGCCATTCCGCGGGCCACGGTATGGGTATCCTCACCCACTTGCATGTGATCATATATATCCGCGTCGATTAAACGGAAGATAATCGTCTTATCTCCCACCAGTGCCTGGTCGTGGGACTCGGTGTAGCTGATTGTTTTTTCATCCCTTCTCCGGTTGGTCAATTCATACCAAAGGTTTCCCATGTGCCATTGTTCATCCGGCGTATCTTTGACAAGTCGTATCCAGTTGTCGGGAACTCCCATGGCAAAACGATAATCAAATCCAACGCCGCCGGATGAAATCGGAACAGCCAGCCCGGGCATTCCGCTGATATCTTCAGCTATGGTAACCGCATCAGGCCGCACATCATGGATCAGTTTGTTGGCCAAAGCCAGATAGGTAAGGGCATCTTCGTCCACGTTGTCGTCAAAGTAGTCGTCGTAGGAAGTAAATGCTTTTTCCAAGCCGTGATCCATGTAAAGCATACTGGTCACTCCGTCAAAACGGAAGCCGTCCAAATTATATTCATCCAGCCAGAAACGGCAGTTGGAAAGAAGGAAATGAAGAACCGGGTGCTTTCCATAGTCAAAACACCTGGAATCCCAGGCTTCGTGAATACCGCGTGGTCCTTCATGAAAGTATTGATGTAGTGTGCCGTCAAATCTGCTCAACCCCTCCACCTCGTTGGAAACCCCGTGTGAATGGACCATATCCATGATCACCCTCAGACCCGCGGCGTGAGCCGTGTCGATAAGATCTTTGAGCTCTTCCGGTGTTCCGAACCGGGACGAAGCCGCAAAAAAGTTCGAAACCTGGTAGCCAAAAGAACCGTAGTAAGGATGCTCCTGGATCGCCATTAATTGCAGTGTATTGTAGCCGGTCGCAGCAATACGCGGAAGGATCTGTGTGGTAAATTCTCTATAAGAGCCGATTTTCTCCTCTTCCTGGGCCATGCCCACATGGACTTCGTAAACAAATATCGGGTCCGACGGAGACTGAAAATCCATACATTTCCAGCGATACGGATCCGACGGGGACCAGACCTGGGCATTAAAAATCAGCGTATCAGGGTCCTGAACAACGCGGCGGGAATAGGCAGGAATACGATCGCCTTTACCACCGTGCCAGTGGATACGAAGTCGATAATGATCGCCGTGTTTCAATTTGTCTTGAGACAAGCGAATTTCCCAATGACCATCTTGACTGATCCGGTGCAAAGCAAAGTCTTTTTTTTCTTGCCAGTTCGTCATATCGCCAATCAAGTAAATCCGGGTGGCATTCGGCGCCCATTCGCGAAAGATCCATTCATTGTTTCGCAAGTGCAATCCAAAATATTCGTGGCCGGCAGCGAAGTCCGCCAGGCTTCCTTGGCCCTGGGTCAGGCGTGATTCTATCTCGATTCTTTTTAGCAATCGCCGGTGAATGGTTTTCTTATACGGCGCCAAGTAGGGATCTCGGAATAAAAGACCCTTGAGTATGGTATTGATATGATTTTCTTGACCCGGACTTTTTGGATCACCTGAGATTTCGAGCATCATGAATCTTTTTTTTAAGTTGTTTGGGTTATGCTTGGTTTTAGCTATCCGACGGTTTGTTCACAATCAGGGGCCGCCGAAGCATCTTCTCATAAAGATCGATATACTGTCGAGCAGTTGCGGCATGGGTAAATTTGGCGGCACTTTCGGTCATGACCCGTTTGATTTGCTTTGCCTTTATCCTGTCGGTCAGATTATAAAAGTTCATGGCCTGGTTGACGGCCCAGAGCAGCCCATTGGCATCAAAAGCCTTAAACAGGAAGCCATTGCCGGAATTATTTTCAACATCCAGATCACTGATGGTATCATGGATCCCGCCGGTATCATGGGCCACTGGAAGACTTCCGTAAAGCGGAGCTATCATTTGCGGAAGACCGCACGGTTCAAAACTAGACGGCATGAGGATAAAATCCGAAGCGCCGTAAGCCTGATGTTCCAGCTCGTTATCAAAATCGCAGATTGCCACGCGTTTCTGAAATCCGTGATAATTCACAATGTCTCTGAATACCATTTGATAATCGCCATTGGCCACAAAGACGACCTGAAGATTCTGGTTCCAGTATTTCGAAATTACCGTGTAAAATATTTTGTCCAACAACTGGCATCCTTTTTGAACCGGATCCAGCCGGGATGGCCAGAAGAAGACCGGTGCTTTTTCGTCTTTAATCAGTCCCAACTTTTCCTGCAAAAACAGCTTGTTTGCTCGTTTGCCCAATAAAAAATCCTCATGACCGTAGGTTTGCTTGAGATGTTCATCAGCAGAAGGATCAAAAGAAGGATCCGGCGCATTCAATATTCCAACGGCACAGCCGGAACGATACTTATTGGTCAATTCCCGTTGTATGGGAGGTTCGACAAAACCATGCCTCCCATTGACGACTTCCAGCAGGAATGTCGGGCTGACAATATTCACAAAATGAGCGGCAAAAATTCCACTGGTGAGAAAGTCTACGGGGTTGGTATCTCGTATGTCCTCATAATTTGTGGCCATTTTTTCGTAATACAATTTTCGCCAAAAATAGGCGGCATCGATTCCCCTGTCCTCCATGTAGGCCAGTGTTGTCTTTACCGTGTGTACATTATGAATGGTAAAAAGGCATGGGATTTCCATTTGTCTGGCCATGGCCGGAATGATACCGGTCATCCAATCATTGCAGTGAATCAGATCCGGTTGCACCTGGGGGACGATATGATTGATCACCTCACGTTGAAACGCCAGGGCGAGTTTAATGTTTTCCTCTCCATACGAAGAATAGACACGGTTGATGTAATAAAAGGCCCTGTCTTCCGCCAGATGGATACGATCATCGGGCATCTTGCGCTGAATTTTATTGAGCTCTTTTTTTAGAACAGGTGCCAATCCGTTGCTGAAGATGGAACGGTAGTCGGGAATGGCCACATGCACATCCGCTCCCTGTTCAAACAGAGCAGTAATCAGAGATGCCGAAACGTCGGCAAGCCCCCCTGCTTTTGCGGTAAAAAAAGAGGCCATCCCTCCCATACGGTCCGGCAGATACGTTACCTCCGGAGTAACAACGAGAATGCGGGGATTGCTCTGTGGATGTGTCATGGTAAGTCCTAACCCGGACAAGCCGGAACCCAAGAGAATTTAAAATTGAATATTAACCATTGACTATTTAAGGAAGTCGCTCCCGCCCGTCATTGTAAAGCACGAGCGGGTAGGTCGCTCGATCATTTTGGTGTTGATAATAATTAAAATCCGGAAAAATTCCTTAGCCATTTAACATTCAACTCAAATTCGTCACTCGACGACTCAACCAGTTTAAAACTTCCAATCATCAATCGTCAATCTTAAATTTTCAATCTCTACGCCCATGTGATAAGTCCGGGGGCAAACCTGATTCGGTCATCTCCATTGGGTATAGCTCTGACAGTAAAACCATACCGCCCTGAGTTGCTGCAAGCTATGGTGCAGGAGTAAAGATATTCACTATCTCCATGGATCTCTTTTACGGTCATTTCTTGAGAATGACTGTCTGCGATGCTGTCCACAGTTTTTAATGGCCCGTAATAGAGCTCCATTTTTACTTCATCAGGATTCAGATCTCCCAGATTCACCATGGCTGTTACTTCAAACCCTTCTCCCACCCAAAACGGGCCTTCGGCTTTTCGTACAGGAGGTTCAATCCTTATTTTTCCCCACAGGGAGCTGAGTCGGTTATACTGAGCGGAAAGAATTACAGCTTCTTTGGCATTATCTGCGGTCAGACGCGCAAAGCACTCTGCAGCGGGAAGATAAAATCTGGTTTCATATTTTTTAACCATTATACGGGCGCAAAATTGCAGCATCGCCATCTTCATTGATTCTTTCATCATTTTGAGCCACCGGTCCGGCACTTCCCCATTCCTCCTTTCATAAAAGCAAGGAATCACATCGTTTTCCAGCACATTATAAAGGGCCAGGCTCTCCACCGTATCCTGGTAGGCGGAATCAGTATATTCCTCTTCGTCTCCGATACTCCACCCTCTTTCTTCAGCATATCCTTCACACCACCAGCCGTCGAGGATGCTCACATTAAGGACTCCGTTTGCGGCAGCTTTTATACCGGATGTGCCGCATGCTTCAAAGGGCCGTCTGGGAGTATTAAGCCACACATCCGCACCCTGAACCAGGTTCCGTGCGATACTGATATCGTAGTCTTCTAGAAAGACGATTCGGTGGCGTACCTTGGGTCTGCGGGCAAACTGGATAAGGCGCTTGATCAGCTCCTTGCCTTCGTTATCTTTAGGATGGGCTTTTCCCGCAAAGATAAACTGAACCGGATTTGTCTTTGAGGTAATGATTGCTTCAAAACGCTCCGGATCTTTAAGCAAAAGATTGGCCCGCTTGTAGGTCGCAAAGCGACGGGCAAAGGCGATGGTCAATATATCCTGGTCCATTACCGATTCAGCATCCTTCATCATCCTTTTGGGGGCATTACGGCGTCGGTACTGTTTTATCATCAGTGCCCGGCAATGGCGAATAAGGCGGCTGCGACTCATTTCGCGGGATCGCCACAATTCCTCATCATAAATATCGTCAATGCGTTTGGAAATTTCCGGGTTCCCCATGTCCAAATACCAATCCGGTCCAAGATAGCGTTCAAACAGCAGAAAGTTCTCAACGGAAATCCACGAAGGAATATGTATCCCGTTTGTAATATGGGATATGGGAATCTCATCTTCCGGCCTGCCGGGCCACACATGGGACCACATGCGTCTGGCCACCTTTCCGTGCAATTCGCTGACGCCGTTGCAGTATTGCGCATTATGCAATCCCAGAACGAACATGGAAATGGGGGTGTCTGCACCGGATTTCATGGGTTGCCCCCACGATAAGATCTCTTCAACGCTTATTCCGAGTCTGTCGGTAAAAGAATTAAGATACGGCTTTACAAGGTCGACGGGAAACTCATCGTGCCCTGCTGCTACCGGCGTATGGGTAGTAAAAACCGTGGTTCGTGAAACGATTTCCTTTGCGGTCTCAATATTGACGTTATAGGAGGAAATCGTCTGGGCAAGCCGCTCCAGGGTGACAAAGGCGCAATGACCTTCATTCATGTGGCACACGGTCGGATTGATTCCCATGGCTTCAAGAGCACGCATGCCGCCGATTCCCAGCAGCACCTCCTGGGCCAGCCGAGTCTTTGAACTTCCGGCATACAGACGAGAAGTTATTTCCCGAACCTCCGGTGAATTTTCCGGCAAATTGGTATCCAGGAGAATAAGAGGAATGCGCCCTACCATGATTTTCCAGACAACGGCCTGGATTTCGCCCTCGGGTCCGGTAACTGAAATGATTAGCTCATTTCCTGAGCCATCCTTTACCCGTTTCACAGGCAGGTGATAAATATCGATTTCCGGATATTCCTCCTGTTGCCACCCCTCATGATCCAAAAACTGGTGAAAATAGCCATGTCGGTAAAGAAGGCCTACCCCTATCAAGGGAAGGGTAAGGTCGGAAGCCGCCTTTAAGTGATCACCGGCCAGAACTCCGAGACCGCCTGCAAACAGGGGAACACTTTCATGAATTCCAAATTCCATGGAAAAATATCCAATAGTCCCCTCTTTACCATATGGAGATTCGCCGGGATCCTTAGCGGTTAGATCGTCTACAAAACGTTCTTCCACCCGTTGCTGATGCGCCAGAAAGCTTTCGTCTTTTGACAGTTCCTCCAGTTGTTTCTGCGGAATTATGGTTAAAAATACGATGGGATTGCGACCGGACGCTTCCCAAAGCCGGGGACTTATTCGACGATAAAGTTCAATGGCATCCATATGCCAGCACCACCAAAGGTTGCGTGCCAGAACCTGAAGAAAAGAAAGGGGTTTTGGAATTGACGGAAATACTTGAAATGTTTGCAAAAAACTCATATTTATTTATCCTTTGTCATTAATTGTTGGTCATGAGTCACGTACTCAACGGGTGTAATTCACGGCTGTTGGTTTACGGCAGCCATTCATTCCTTATCACCGGGATCTGAAGATCAGGTTTCAGGTGTCAGGTGTCTGGAGAGAGGGACGTAAGAGCGGAAACCCAAAACCTGAACACTGACACCTGACACCTGAAACCTGGATAATTTAAGCTAAATCACCAACAGTTTTGATTTACAACCCCATTCAACTACTCAACTATTATCAAATAGTCAATTCAAAGCTTGGAGCAGCTTCCATACTCTTACAAATTCGCTTGCCCCCCATGCCTGTGCATCACAGCCCCGGTGCCGGTGGGGAAAATCTCCGTCCATGATTTCCGGCAGATGGCTTACGCACCCCTGGGATACGAGTCGGGCGCTGCTTGCCAGCCATGAGAACGCCGTGTTTTTCCCTTTATCTCCGTAAGCTGTTACCCATGCTTCACAATAACTGGGGAACAGCCATGTCCAGGCAGTGCCGTTATGATATGCGGGTTTGCGTTTTAAATCTTCCTCTCCCGAATATTTCCCCTGGTAAGGATGATGGGGAGTGTTAATGGTTGTTCCATTATGATAAATCGGCATCGGTCGGCTCACCGGTCGGTCCGCAAGGCTCCGAACCGCTCCGGGGACCAGCAGTTCCTCACATGCCGCCAAGATTTTACGGCAAATCGCAGGGTCGGGGACAGCGCCAAGCGTTACCGCAAAAAGCTGGTTCGGCCTCAGGGCATCGTCAGGATCCGCCTGTGCAGCCGGTTTCCCCGAATCCGTATGGAGGCAGTCGGACAGGTAACCTGATTTTTCGAGCCAAAAAAGGTTAGAAATTGACGATTGAACCCGGGAAGCTCTATCGGTCCAGTCGCCGGCATCCCCGGAGGGGTCAATACGTGTTAAAAAGGATAGTGCGGCAAACCAGAGCGCCTGAATTTCAATGGGATACCCTTGCCGGGGGGTGCCTGCAGGGTGATTGGTGTCCATCCAGGTAAAATGGGTCGGGCTAAAAATAAGACACGATTCCGGGTCCATATGGATACCGTTGGGCGTGCCCTTCTCATAAGCATTGGCTATGGAAAAAAGAATATCACGAATGGTTCGATTCCCACACGTTGAATCCAGAAAATCTTCATTTCCTTGGATTCGGACCAGATCGGCACATGCGACAAAAAACCATAGCGGCGCGTCAGAGGTGTTCCGGTTTCCGGCATCTTTGCCTCGGATCATATTAGGGATCGTTCCGTTGCTTTCAAACTGTCCGAACTGATTCAGGATAGAACGCGCTTCTTCCATTTTTCCCGCTGCAAGCAACCCCCTGACAAAAATCAAGGCGTCCCTTCCCCAATCCAGAAACCAAGGATATCCGGCAATTACCGTATTCAAATCGTTCCTTTTTACGACATAATCATCCAGCGCTGCTTTTAACGCTTCATACGGTTTGCAAAACCTTCTTTTTTCAACAAGTTCCGGTTCCATATCACGGACCCGGGGTTTTTGATTCGGAACACGGGAATTTTGGGCACCCGTAATAGAGGCACTCAGCGTTAAGGATTCTTTTCCTTTCAGAAACGAAGAAAAATAACCCGGACTGAACAGATCCGAATCCGCGTCCAGACCCCGCTCAGCCTCTATGGGCCGGTGTACCATGTATTGCCATTCCGGCTCCCATACAAAAGACCCATCTGAAATCTTCAAATCCAGCCGGTGTTCCTGCTCCGGCACAAATGTGAAGCCGTCTTTATCCGATCTCACGGCTCCGGGCCAGAAATGCTCCGGCCCATTATATGCCTTGGTGGTCTCGTGAAAATTGCGGCTTTCAATATCCGGACGCAGGATGAGCCGCACCGGCTCATGATCTGCCAGCATTCCCTGCCTGCTTTTTGCTGAATCGCGGATGAAAACCATACGCATGGAATTTTTTCCGGGAACCATCTCCACACATATGGTCAGAAAGACATGTTCTCCCTGGCCTGTGGGCACCTGATATCGCCACACGCCTCGGCCACGGGACTGGAAACAAAAAGAATCAAAGCAATCATCACAGATTTCCTGTGAATAGCCCTGATACACCAGCCATGCCCGGCATCGTGTAAACATTACCCAGCGATCTTCAGGGATCTCAGGGTTCATATTTGCTGCCAGAAGGGCATCATACCTGCTGGAAAGTTCTCCCCAGGAAACCGCCGCCCGAAGCATGCCTCCGCAACCGTTGGTGCCGAGCAGAAGGGGTGAATATCTCGACAGATCCGGCCGGTAATAGATCCGGTTCATCCTTGCATCCTCCGGCCGAGATAGGAAGAGAAGGGGCGTGTTAACATGTTGAGTATGACCTGGAGTATACACCGATACCTTCAGGGTATACGAGCAATGCGTCCCGGGTGGAGGAAGGGGAGAAAAAAGTACAAAACACGACCCGTCCATACACATTAGACTTTCTTCATGGTACAGGCACCGGTTTTTGTCCATGATCCTGGCGCGAAAAGCTCTGTCGGCGCGAACCATTAGAAAATGATCCGGAGGTACCATGACTTCCCGCTGTTTGTCACGGGGCCATTGCCAGGTTATCACCCGAGGTTCACTGCTGAACGGGTTAAGACTGCGGCAGTACTCCAAAGGATTTTCCGCCAGCTTTCCCGCCGCCGTATCCGGTTCAAATTTGCCCGGTTCCCGGAAGCCGTTATAAAAATGCAGCACGTCCATGGCCTTGGCCCGAAGACACTGCCTTTTAATTCGCTCCGGATATAAAGCGGTTTGAGATTCAGTCTCACCAACAAGATCCATATCATTTGGGTCATCGGTAAAACAAAGAACCCGACCGGAATCCAGAAGTAAGGACTGGTTTCCGTCAGACTCGGCAATAGCTATTTTCTTACCGGAAATAAGATCCACAAATGCAGAGGCATCCATACCTGTTTCCTGAGGATTCCAGGATGCTAACGTTTGACGCCGATCATCCAGATTCGCCACAATAAGAAGCTTTTTCCCTGACGGCACATGGTGTCGCAATATGACCATACAATTTCCATCCCCCTGCTGGACCATTTTCAGTTCCGTTCGGTCATGAAATGCCGGATGTATGTTGAGCAGAGTATTGAGGCGACGGATATGTTTCACCTGATTGGTTGCAGCGCCCCAGTTCAGTGAAGTTGCTTCATGGACGTTGATCTTTTCCGTTGCATACCATTCCACCCCGTTGGCAAAGCCAAAGCCCCCTTGATAACTGCAAAGAGCACACAGTGCGGTCCTCATCCGAGCAAAGACTTTAGATTGAGCGGCCAGACGAAGGTTATCGTGGGTTTCAGCGAAATGTACCGTTATTCCGTCACTTACAGAGATCTCATTGGCTCCCGGAAGATAGGTTTCAATCTGGCTGCGGTCATAGTTTTGAAAAAGCTCGGAATAGGACCAGTTGAAATTGGCGTTGTTCAAGATATCCCGGGTTGCAGAAATTTTTCCTCCCAGCCCTTCCAGAAGAAAAATTGTATCAGGATACTGATCCCTGACAGCGGCAACAATATACTTCCAGGCAGGAACCGGAATCATATATCCCGCATCGCACCGGAATCCGTCCACTCCCCGTCGACACCATGTAATAAAAACATCGGCCATAAATTGCCACAAGTCTTTTTGGGTGTAGTCGAGACTCGTCAGGTCTGCCCAGACCACGCCCCAGGCGCCCGGCATTTCGATCTGGCCGTCCGGATTCCGGACAAGCCATTGGGGATGGGTTTCATGAAGACCGGCGGCCCAGCCCGTATGGTTGATGGCGATGTCAATAAAAACCATGGCATGACGTTCATGGATTGCATCTATCAGCTCTATGAACTGCTCAAGAGGAGTTGCCTTAGGGTCAAATTCGGCCAAAGCCGGATCCACAGCGGTAAAACTGAGTGCTGCATACGGACTTCCAAACCGTCCCATGCGAGCATAGGTAGTGGGGGTGGGATGTATCGGAAGCAGCTGAATTATTCGGCACCCAAGCTCGCCGATAATGAAATCCAGTTCTCCGATCAGATCACGAAAGGTTCCTGATGGCGGGATAACCGTATAACCGTTTTTATCCAGAGCCCGGATCGAATCTTCATCTGTCCCGGATAAGAACTTGCCGTTTTTGTTTGGACCGAACTGCCGGACAAATGCATTATAAATGATGTTTGAACAGCATGTGTGTGCCGGTTCCACGTTGATGGCGACATTGGGGCCCTCCGGCCACACCGGGATGGTCTCCTTTTCACTCAAAAAGAAACATTTGGCTTCAAAATGCCCGACTTCACAAAGAGGGAGGGTAATCATAAAATTTTGCTCGTCAACACGGCTCATGGGAATGTCAAACCAGTCCCGACCCAGGGGCGGCTTATCGTTATCTACTTTCCTGATGATTTCCTGCCGGGTAGTTTGGGCATGGCCGATGTTGGTACGAAGCCATGCATTTCCTTTTCCTGGACGTGAAAGGGAGAGATGAAATGTCCGGGTATCGCCTCTAAATATAAGAATGTGTGTTCCCGGCGCAGGATCCTGGATGACCCAATTTGAATTATCCATCGGGCGTCACTGTTTGGTTTGAAAACAATAGGATTATGTATCAAAAATTAAATAATATAAAATAATATCCATAGGGTGTCAAAGGAAAAGGAAACAATTGTTGAGAGGAGATCGGGGCTCCATAATTTATTGAGAGGTTAGCTAAACGACCGGCAACTGATTTAATAAATTGGAAATTTTTTCTCTGAGTTCATGGGCGGCAGTATGGCTTTTAACCAGATACCCGTCTGCTTGTGAAAGATGGGGATCAAAGAGGTGCTTGTCGTGGGCGGTAACGATAAGTACCGGAAGATTTGGATGTCGCATTTTAATGCCCTGCAAAACATCCCATACGAGAAATCCATGTTTTAAGTATTGGTTCAGGAGTACGATATGAGGGTTAAACGATAAAATGTTTTTCATCACGGACTCGACATCATCCGTTGTTGAAACAGTGAATCCTTGACCGGCCAGACTTTCTCTACATAGATCCTTTACCCAGGCCTGGTCATCTATAATAAGTATATTTGCCATAAGATATTCAAGACCTTTGAAAAATGTTCAATTTTGCCTGCCCTGTTAAATCCGTATTTAATATTTAACCGGGGTTCAAGACCAAGGAAAGCGAAAATTTTAACCACCCCAGAGAAATAGGCTTTGCATTTCACGGGGCAGGCACGAATACATTGAGTATTTTGAGGATTAACCCGCCAAAGTACGGTGGCGGGTTAAAATTTAAGACTGACGCCGGAATTGGGCAAAAGGGGGCGTTTTTCAAAGGTCTTTACTCCAAATCTATCCAGTTAAGACATCCGATCCGTTGACTTGGCTAAGCCACTGGCAATGGCATACAGGGGGGGAGTAAAAAACAGGTGCTCGCTTTGGGCGTAATTTCTCAGTTCTGCCTATGCCTCGTCTTTCTTCAAAACAGGTTGCTCTTCCAGACAGAAGGAACGCCACTTGCAGCCGAACTGATCGCAATCCACAATTCCTTTTTGAAAACAGTCCGTATTTCCTTCAGCGCGCTGAATACTTCTAATCAGAGTCGTAATATCAAGGAAATTCTTTTTAGTAACATCCGGTACCGACTTGTAGGATGATCCAGTTATTATCTTTTCGTCCCTCTTCAGATTATCAATGTTGCTCGCGTGCTTTTGATCTTTTATGAATGCCATAAATCCGTTAATGTTATGTTTCGTAATTTTTATTCACGGCGAAACCCATGCGGTTTTAAAACAACACCTTTTCCGGGTTATTTTAAACTATAATGGATCGCTTCTTTTCTAAAAACAGTTTTACATTATATGGATCAAAACGAGAGAGAACTTTCTGAAATCGAAGACGGTAGTGTATAATTGTATTCTTCGGTATAATCTATTCCGCTTCCAACGTTCCATTTTTCAGTAGATACATGAATATCCTGTATGGCTTTCAATAACTTGCAGTTTTTGGCGCAATCTTCCTTAGGCAGATTTTTTCTGGGACAATTTTTACATGGAGAAGAAATCATATTTCCTCCTCTATCTTAAGGGATCCATAATATGCATATATTATTATGTAAAAAATCTGCTTCGTCTATAGATAGAAGTGCTTATTTTAATAGGAAAATTTCCTGGGGAGTGGGAACTTATCCCGCAATAGCAGGATGAACCTTGATCCTTTATTCTTTCCAGAGGTCAACGTCAATCAGGCCGAGCTTTGCAGCATAACGGATCAATTCAATGGTATTGTGAAGACCAAGCTTGTTCATAATGTTGGAACGGTGGTTTTCAACGGTCTTGGGACTGATAAAAAGCTTTTCAGCAACTTTTTTGCTGGACAACCCTTCTGCCAGAAGGCGCATAACTTCCTGCTCCCGCGGCGTCAACGTATCGTAATCGGCATCTGTAATTTTTGCCTCTTTTAACGGAGATTTCATAAGATTTTCAACCACCGCATGGGAAACCGAGCTGTCAAGAAAATAATCACCTCTTGCAACAGATTCGAGCCCCTGCAAAAGCCTTTCAGAGGCAGATTCTTTGACCACATATCCGGTTGCTCCGGCCTGAAATGCCTCGGCAATATAATCAATTTTAGAATGCATGCTGACAATCAAAATGCGTGTTGTCGACAAAAGAGTTCGAATTTCTCCAGTCAGTTGAATGCCGCTTCGATCCGGCAGGGATATGTCCACTATAATAATATCCGGTTTGAGTTTTTTGGTCAGTTGAAGCCCCTCTCGCCCATTCCCGGCTTCACCAACCACCTCAAAACGAGAATCGCGCTCTATAATTGCCTTAAGCCCTTCCCTAAAAAGAGGGTGGTCATCAATAATCAATATGCTCTTTTTGTCGGACATGATTTTGCTCCTTATAGGGAACTTCAATCCATATTTTTGTGCCTTCCGCCGGGCGAGATTGAATCTTCATTTTTCCGTTCAAAAGGCCGACTCTTTCCTCCATACTTAGAAGTCCCATCCGTTTCTCTTTGATGGCCGATACCATCCGGTCTTTGATATCAAATCCTTTACCATCATCCTCTATGCGTAGGATGATGTATGGAAAAGAAGCGACCATTTTGAGGGTTACACTGGCGGCATCCGCATGCTTTTTAGTATTCCAGAGGGCCTCCTGGATAAGGCGATACAGATTGATCTCCGTGTCAAAGGAAATTGTCAAATCATCCATGCCGGCAGCGAAAAAATTAATGTTTATCTTATTTTTCTCGGCAAATTCTTCACAATATTGATAAACCGTCCGGACCAATCCCAATTGCTCCAGACCGGGAGGGTGTAAATCATAAGCAAAATTCCTGAGAGCCGATATTGATCTTTTGAGTATTGTTGACAATTCCGAACTTTTTTCCCTTATCCCAATGTGTATGGATGGATAATTATCAAAAAGTGTTTCACAGCCGATTCTCACCAGGGAAAGGTCTTGTGCCACATTGTCGTGTAGATAACGGGCAATTCGCTGGCGCTCATTTTCCTGGACCTTCATCAGTTGTTGGGTGAGGGTGCGAACATGTTCTTCCGCCTGTTTTCGCTTGGTGATGTTCACTATATTTCCCATTATAGCAGTCTTTCCTCTATATTCTATGGCAGCTGCAATCATTTCGCACCAAATGGTTCCCCCATCTTTTTTGAGCCTTTGAACCTCATACTGAAAAGGAACAGATTCACCCTTCAACCTTTTGGACGCTCTTTCTGCCATAACCTCCCTGTCATCCGGGTGAATCAGCGCCTTATATTCCATTCCCAGTAATTCTTCTGTTGTATACCCATGTAACTTGGCGAATCTATCATTAACAAATACAAATCTTCCATCCTGGTGAATAAAAATACCGGTAAGAGAGTTTGTTGTAAGTGTTTTATACTTTTCCTCACTTCTCCTCAGCGCTTCCTCTACCTGCTTGCATCCGATGGCTTCTTTTTCTAACTTTTTTACCCGTTGTTCCAATTCCCTATAGGTTGGTTTTTTGGGCATTTGAAGATACTCCTATAAACCATTATTCCACTATTTCATCATTTCATATGTGAGGCAAAAGTTCAATGCCACAATAACCTTTTTTATTTACAGCAAGTTATATAAATCCTGAGACGTTTACCTCTTAGCGCCAGCTTGTTTGACTAAAAAAAAGGGGTGCAACGAGTGACACCCCTTCAAAACAGTTATTTGCCAATTTTTTTCTATTATTCCTTGACGATTTTTATCACAAAAACATTGTTATGGAGAGGATATCGCGGTAAATCAGGAACCTTCGTATTTAAAAGAAAGCGAAACTCTGGCACGATAGGATACGACCTTTCCATCATTAATTGTCATATCCAGTTTTGTGATTTCCGCAACTCTTAAATCTCGCAAACTTTTAGTTGCTCTTGCTACTGCATTTTCCGCAGCTTTCTCCCAGGAAGTTTCACTTGTTCCCACCAATTCTATGATTTTATAAACACTGCCACTCATGTCTGCCTCCTTGAATTAAATTTTATAAATGTTAATTGCCGAATAGTCTAATCCGGATCACACGGAAAACCGAAGCATAAGTTACGAGACAATATTAATAAGTTAATGTGCATGGTTTTAAACGTTAAGCGGAATTGTTGACCTAAAATGTATTGGGATAAACTAGAAGGGAAGGCAATTAAAAGAGTGGTTCTTCATTATTGAAGAACCACCCAATATAAGCGCAAAAAAAATGTAGCCTCCCGCGCTTTTTATTTTAATTGTTTTAAATAACTCTTTCTGAAAAATATGTCCATAAGAAAAAACGCTCATTTTAATAGGGAAAAATCCCGATCTTTGGGAAATTTTCCCATGCGCTGGCACTTATGTCCTGGATTTTAATCCGTTATGTTACTCTTTTTAATTGTTGACATTTCATGTTGTAGCGTTAGAAAAAAAGATAGAATGGATTATTCTCTCATAAAACGAGGTAAATGATGACGGATAACTCTCAGGCGAAAACAGGTCCGGAAACTTTTTTGAATATTTAAAAGCAGTGGCTGGAAGGTCACGGGAAATTACAGGAATCCACCAAAAGCTATACACTGATTATTCATTTAGCGGTTGAATTAAAAAAACTCCCGATCTCTCAACTATCTATAGTTCGGGAACCATTTGACGCAGCTCTTCATAAGAGAAAACCGGACCATCAACACACACATACTTTGTCCCGATATTGCATCGTCCACAGATGCCTATTCCGCATTTCATGCGTTTTTCTAACGTGGTAATAATCTGATGATCTTCGAAATCCAACCTTTTGAGCCCGATCAGAACAAACTTGATCATAATGGGCGGTCCACAGGTAACGGCCATGCATTTATATGAACTTGGCGCTTCTTCGGTAAGTACGGTAGGGACAAAACCCACCCGCTCCTTCCAATCCGGAAATTCACGGTCCACGGTTAGCACCAGCCTTACCCCACCGGAACGCCATTCATCGAATTCATAGGTGTAGCAAAGATCTTCCGGTGAACGTGCACCGTAAATCAATGTAATATCACCGTAATCCCGTCGGTTGTCAAGCATGTAGAGAAGCAGCGTGCGCAACGGGGCCATGCCGATGCCGCCGGCGATAAAGAGAATGTCATGTGCTTTTAATTTGTCAACAGGGAAACCGTTGCCCAGAGGGGCGCGCACCCCAATCTGATCACCGATATTCATCTGGTGTAGCCGCTGGGTCACCTCACCGGTGCGCATCACACTGAATTGCAAATAATCTTTTCGAGTCGGCGGCGAGTTTATCACAAAGGTGGATTCTCCCACTCCAAAAACGGAAAGTTGCCCGACCTGTCCGGGTTGGAATGAAAATTCACGCATCTTTTGCTCGTCGTTCAACACCACTCGGAAAGTAAGGATATTTGAGGTTTCCTGAATAATATCCTGAATAGTCGCCAATTCCGGTCGAAACGGATTAGATTCAAACTTCGGCATCCACTGCCTCCTTCAAATGATGAACCACCCTGCGTATATCTATGGATACGGGACAACTTCGAATACAGCGACCACACCCGCAACAGGATATCATGCCGTTATATGTATCAGGGAAATAAGAAAATTTATGGCCCACCCGGTTACGATACCGTTCAAATTTTTCAGGCCGTGGATTATGCCCGCTGGCTTCCAGGGTATAATGATAAAACATACATGAGTCCCAGGAACGTAACCGCTCGCCGGTGAGATCCCTGGATTCATCTGTAATATTGAAACAATAACAGGTGGGACAGACAAATGTGCAAATTCCGCAACTAATACACTTTGAAACCATATCGCGCCAATAATCCATATCTTCAAAACGACCCGTGAAATCCCTTGCACTCCGGGTTAAATCGTCCTCTCCCACATGTTTGGCACTTACTTGTTCATGAATTCGCCGAGCTTTTTCTATCTGTTCAGGCGTTGCCTGCTTTCCCATTACAGGAATTAGCTTCCGGCCCTTTTCATTAAGTGCTTCCACCACAAAGCCTTCATCCACGGGAATAATCCAAAGATCACTGCCCTCCCTGTCTCCGGGACCGCTGCCCACTGATGAGCAGAAACAGGCACTGTCTTCGGTATCGCACAGCAGGGTTGCAAACAGGGTTTTTTCCCTGCGTTGTTCATAATAGGGATCTTTATATCTGCCGTTAAGAAAGACTTGATCAAAAGTAAGAAAGCCTCGCACATCACAAGGGCGCGCCCCAAAAACAAGTGCAGGGGATATGTCTTGGCGGTCTTTTAGATCAATATGCTGTTTGGAAGGATCATCGTCATCCTTTTGATACCGGAAACTCAATAACGTTTCTACTTGTGGAAACAGTACATTTTTCGGACCTAATGTGCTTTGCCGGTTTAACACAACGACGGTGTCTCTGTGATACGGTAAAAACCGAATCCCCCATTTTTCATCTCCCATCTCTACCGGAACCCAGACATCCATTTCTTTGGAAAGACGCTCCAGCACGGCGGTCAGTTCACCTTGAGCAATAAAGATTTTTTCGGACATGGATTATCCTCTTTCAGCAGATCATCATATTTTATTTTCACCGGGGTCAAAGGTCAGCAACGGCGGTTGTTTTTGAGGGTCAATCCCGGCTTCGTAGTCCAACATGTCCTTGACGATCTGATTGAGTTTCTTTTTAATCAGTGTTACCGGTATTTCCACGGGACAAACGCGTTCGCATTCGCCACACTCGGTACAGCGTCCGGCAAGATGCATGGCGTGAATCATATGATAAAGAAATTTTTCCGTAAGATCGCAACGTTGCGTAAGCCACTTAGGCGTTCGGGTCTCCGCAATACACCTGTCCCGACACACACAAAGCGGACAGGCATTGCGGCATGCATAACAGCGAATACATCGGTCCAGTTCTTTTTCCCAAAATTTCAAGCGATCGGACAGCGAATACTGTTCTATCTTTTCAATATCCTCATAGGCCTGGCCATCGCCGGCACGAGGCGTTATGGGGTGGCCGATAAGACAATCGTAAATGATGGGATTGGGATAGCGACACTGCAGGCATCTTTGTTCCAGCACCTTATGCAGCGGAAAACGGTATGTTTTTTGTGTTGTTTCAACACACAGCTCATTGCCTTGGATAGTTACTGCCTGAACATCTTTTAAAGATGGCTTAAGACGCATGAGCCGACGCCAATCCACCGTGCCTTCACAAGGTATGCCCACAATATAGAGCGTTTCCCGGGCAACAAATTTTTCTTGAATTAAAGCGATTAGAGAGCGGCTGTCGCATCCTTTGACACAAATGCCGATTTTTTTATCGTTTTCCCGGACGGAAGGGTTCAGAGTTTTTGCTAAATAAGTACAAAGATTCTGGGAGCACAGAGGATTCCAAACCATTCGATTAAGATCTTGTGACTGACGGATGAAAGACGGGGTAGCATGTAAAGAATCGTAACCTGTTTCCCAACCGAGCGCGACGTCGAGTTTTTCGAAAACCTTTAAAAATTCTTCTTGTAATGTTTTGGCCTTGTCTTCCATAAGTGTTTTTATTTTTTATTAATTCCTAACCCGAGCAAGCCGGAACCAAAAAAATATTTGCTACCAAGGCACAAAAACACGAAGGATTTTATTTTGTCCTTCTTTCTTAGTGTCTTGGTGCCTGGTGGCGAGAAGAAAAAAATTTTGCCACAAAAAGCACAAAATTCACAATTAAGAAACAACTCAGAAAAATGACATCGCCGCTTTTGCGTCAGTTTCTCCGTGAACGCCGGGGTTCGGTCCCAAACCATGAATGGTTTCGGAAAATTCTGTGACCACTTGTTGCCAGATCTGTCCTTCAGAAGACGATACCCAGGTATAACGGAATCGATCCGTATGAATGCCCATAAACGGCAAAAAACGTTTCAGGACCTCCAGGCGTCGCCTTGCATAAAAATTGCCCACGTTATAATGGCAGTCTCTAGGGTGACAGCCGGAGACCAGCACGCCGTCAGCGCCATAAATAAGGGCTTTGACAACAAACAAAGGGTCCATACGCCCGGTGCATGGAATACGGATGATACGCAAATCCGTGGGCTGGTTAAAGCGGCACACACCGGCCGTATCCGCACCGCCGTAGGAGCACCAGTTGCATAAAAATCCCACAATTAATAAATCTTTTTTTGCTGTGGATTCGTGTTTAGAGTTGACCATGCCGTTCTCCAGCACACAACACTTCGATTTCAGCAAGGATCTGGTCATCCGTGCAATGTTGTAATTGTATGGCCTTGGGTGGACAGGTCGCGTTGCACAAGCCGCACCCCTGACACACCGTATCCAGAACTTCCGCCTTTTGTGACCCGTCCCGTAACGTCTTCCACTGGATGGCACCGAATGGACAAACCTCAATACATTTCCCGCAACCGATGCAAACAGGGTCTATGACTCTGGCGACCTGTGGATCTGTTTCAATGGTATCCCGGGAGAAAAGAACCTGGGTTTTTGCTGCTGCGGCACTACCTTGGGCAACTGACGCCGGAATGTCTTTGGGACCCTGGCAGACCCCAGCAAGAAAAACACCCGCGGTGTTGGTTTCCACAGGGCGTAATTTGGGATGACTTTCCATATAAAACCCGTATTCGTCATAAGAAATGCGCAGTTTTTCAGCCAAAGCTTTTGCTCCGGCGGATGCACCGACACCGGTTGCCAGAACCACCAGATCTGCTTCAACCTCCACCTGTATACCGAGCAGAGTGTCTATTCCCTGAACAATAAGGTGTTCTCCTTGGGGATATATTTTACCGACTCGGCCTCGGATATACTGAACACCATAATCTTCCTGAGCCCGTCGCACAAACTCATCGTAATTCTTCCCTGGAGCACGGATATCAATATAAAATACATAGCAGTTGCACTCCGGGATATGATCTCGTGCCAAAATAGCCTGTTTGGCAATGTACATGCAGCATATTCCCGAACAATACGGACGTCCGATGGAAGGGTCGCGTGACCCCACACAAGCAATAAAAACAATATTTTTAGGCTCTTTTCTATCGGACGGACGAAGAATATGTCCGCCATGCGGACCCGAAGCACTCAAAATTCGTTCAAATTGCAACCCTGTGATGACATCCGGATAATGTCCGCCCCCGTACTCGCCATAAACCGAATAGTCGACCAGATCAAACCCCGTGGCAACGATAATAGCGCCGACTTCTTCCACAACGGTTTCATCTTTCATCTCAAATCGAATCGCGTCAACCGGACAGATCTTTTGACATATTTTGCATTTCTCTTTTGTCAGATACCAGCAATATTTTGGATCAATTCTTGCTTTCCTGGGGATTGCCTGGGGAAAGGGGATATTGATTGCCGTTGTGGTATCCAGACCCTCATTAAACGCATCAAAGGATTTTTTTGCCGGACACTTTTCCGTGCACAGCCCGCAACCGGTACAGGCATCCCAATCCACATATGTCGCTTTTTTCCGGATACCTACTTTAAAATTGCCAATATAACCCGACACAGACTCGATTTCACTATAGGCATAAAGATGGATATTTTCATTTTGAGCCACATCAACCATTTTCGGTCCCAGAATGCATGAAGAACAGTCGATTGTGGGGAACGTCTTGTCAAGTTGGGCCATCTTGCCGCCGATGGTGGATTCGCGTTCTACCATGACAACGTCCAATCCCCCTTCAGCGCAATCCAGGGCGGCCTGGATACCGGAAATGCCGCCGCCAATGACCAGCACCCGTTTGTTAATGGGAACCTGTGAAGAAAAGAGCGGATGATTAAAACGCAGTTTTTCCACCGCCATTCGGACCAGGTCCATGGCTTTTCGCGTATTTGCCTCGATGTCCTTGCTGATCCAGGAGCAGTGCTCTCTGATATTGGCCTGTTCGAACATATACCGATTCAAGCCCGCTTTTTCCACGGCCCGACGAAACGTAACTTCATGCATACGGGGTGAACATGCCGCCACCACGATGCCCTGGAGATCGTGTTTTTGGATGGCCTCCTGGATTTCCTGCTGACCGGGTTCCGAACAGGTATACGTATAATCTGTGGCATAAACCACGTCCGGATACTCCAGAGCTTTACGTGCAACCGCTTCCGTATCCACTGTCGCGGCAATATTTGTTCCACATTTACAGATAAAAACGCCGATCCGCATATGTTCCTACCTCAGGCGGTTGTCGAGTCGGTCAATTTCTCGAGTTGTTCAGATGTTTCCTTGAAGAGAGCATCAGCACTGACAAACAGTTTGTTAATGCCGAGTTTTTTAGGATTGATTCCCAGTGCAAACCCAAGGAGCTGGGTAATATACACCACCGGCATTTGGAACGTGGTATGCCAGTATCGGTTGACTTGAGACTGGCGCAAATCCAAATTCTGATGGCATAACGGACAGGCCACCGCTACGGCATGGGCGCCCAACCGCCGGGCCATATCCAGAATCCTTCCGGTCATTTTACCCACAATATGGTTTTGGGTAACCCCGTAGGCCGCTCCACAACATTCGGTTTTATAGGGAAATTCGGGAACAGACGCGCCCATTGCGTGAAGCAATTCGTCCATTGAAATCGGATTTTCCGGGTCGTCAAATTGGGCAAATTCCGGGGGACGCGAAAGCAGGCACCCATAATAGGGTACCACCACCTTATTGGTAAGCCGATACCGTATTTGTTCACGGATGGTTTTTGGGCCGATATCCTCGTATAGCAGTTGCAGCACGGAAATCACTCGAATCTGTCCTGAAAAAGGCATCTGCAATATGTTCAGAAAGGCGTGTTGTTTTTCTTCATACTCTCTGAGGGCGCCTTTGAGGGCCTTTAGACAGCTCGGGCATGGCGTCATAACAACATCCAGGCCCATTTCTTCGGCCAGTGAGAGGTTCCGTCCGGCCAAAGCCGCTCCCAGCAAAGGATCATATGAATGTGCCGGTGTTGAACCGCAGCAGTTCCAATCAGGGATCTCTACAAGTTCAATGCCCAAAGCAGCGCACAACGCACGGGTGGATTGATCGAACTCAACAGCGGTTCCCGTTACGGAACATCCCGGATAATAGGCGATGCGTTTTGCGGTCTGATTCATAGTGCCCTTTGGCTAAACCAGGTTCTTTTTGTTGCGATAATCTTCAAAACGCTTAAAAATATCGGCAACTTGTTTACGCCCGTGAATTCGGTGCGGTATTATGGGAAGCTTGCCTTTCTTAAGCACCTTGGGCGCAAGATCTATGTCCGTAAAAGGCTTTTTGGCTTTAAGGTTGTATGTGGCCAGCAATCCGGTTTCGAACACACGTCCAAATATTTTTACGGAATTGATGAATTCGTCGTAAAAGAGTTGGATATCTTTTATGGAAACAGTGCCTTGCTCAACTGAAAAAAATCGCAAGGTCTCCATAACCCGGGCAATATCGATATTGCAAGGACAGCGTGTTGTACAGGCCTGGCAGTCGGCACACAACCAGATAGAACGAGACCGCAGCACAACCTCCTTTTGACCGAGCTGAATCAAGCGCATGATTTGATTGACAGGATAATCATAGACATACGTATAGGCGCAACTCGCGCTGCAATTGCCGCACTGATAGCATTTGGAAATCTGCTGTCTGCTTTCTGTTTCGACTTGAGCGATAAAATTTTCATCACAGTCTTGGGGCATCCGAAGACCATTTAAACGTGTCATTGGGTATTATCCCTTTTGATGCATAACCTGAATTTTGTACGATCAGGTGCTGCTTCCGTTGTAACCAAAATCGACCAATAATTGTTGAAACTCATATTTTACGCGCTGATACATGCAGGAGTTTTCTATGGCAAATGCGCATTGTTGAGCAACGGCATTGGCAAACCGAATTTCTTCTTTACCGAAAGACTGATCTCCTCCAGCGAAAATGGTTAGCTCTCCGATGATTTTCTTTCGTACAATGAGAGGAATGGTAAGGATTTTGCGAATGTTTTCTCTAATAATTTCTGCCCGAAATTCAATCCTGGGATCCGTGTTTACGTCATGGATGACGATAATTTTTTCGAGTATTTCCTGATCTATACCTCGTTTTTTTTTTATGGGTCCTATTTTTAAAAATTCTTGGCTCAGACCGTAAGATGCAGCCAGTTGCAATTGTTGTGTCTTGGTATCCAATAGACGTATCTGGGTACCGCGTGCGCCCAGTACACTTGTGATTTTGTTCACCGCAAGTTGCATAACTTTTTTTATGTTCAGTGTGGAGTTGATGGCGCTACTGATTTCTTGAAAACTGAGAAGGAATTGTCGTTCGCGCTCCAATAAATGATACATGCTGCGTCTCATAATAAAAGACACCACAGCACGACTGGTTATGGCTCTGGCAAATTTTACATCCGTTCGGGTAAGCTCCCCGATTTTATCATCAAATAAAGCAACCACCGAAACATTTTCCTGATACACTTCGATGGGAAACAATAGAGCGGAACCGATGCCTTCCGCAGTCATGGCTTTATAGTCGAGGTTTTTTTCCGTTTTTCGGATATCCCCAATGACAAAGGTATCTTCCGGAATCCGTGAAAATATGCTCTCGGGCGAATCGCTTAACTCAGAATAAATGAAATCTTCACTTAACCCGAAACTGGAAACCAATTCCAGTTTTTTATCCTGAGAAAACGTTACTCTGATACTGCTGCGACCGAAATCGAGTGCTTCTGTCTGCCGTTCCACATGTTCTCCCTCAGGAGATTTTATTTTAATGAAACAGCCCTTAATCTTAAGCGTTTCCGTTACAAGTCGTGTAACAAGATTCAACACCTTCCGCTCATCCGCCCCCTCGCATATGGCTCGGTTGGCTTCTGCAAATGGTGATAAGTAGTCTGGAGAGCTCATAGGTTATAACTCCTTTCCAGCTAAATAGTGTCTGAACGAAAACTGTCTTTTTCGCCAATATCTGCGTCAGATTCAAATTTTAATCCTCGAAATACTACCTGTATTACTGTGGTTAAAATTTTCATCTTCCTTGATCTTAACAAAAAATCCTAGTTTTCGTTCGGGCACTAAATATTTTCATTCAGCATCTCATCAGATACCGATGATAATTATTTTTTAAATTGTAACCCAAAACCTCTTGATGAACAACTGTTTTTGAAATTATCTTTAAAAAAGGCCTTGAATGACTCAAATATATTGCAAGTTTTAGTTTTTGCCTGATAGAAACTTATATCCGGAAATTTTCATGAAAAAATTTTCAAATTTTCATTCAATTTTGGAGGCTGTCCATGTCGAGCATAAAAGAGTTAACAAAACTCATGAAGGAACTTGACGATCAGCTTAGGGTCTGTATGCGGTGCGGCATGTGCCAGGCGGTGTGCCCCTTGTATGCGGAGACCGGTCTTGAATCGGATGTGGCCCGCGGAAAACTAGCATTATTAGAGGGGCTTGTGCACCAACTGTTTAAAGACCCTAAGGGGGTGAACGACCGTCTTAACAAGTGCCTTCTGTGCGGATCATGTGCCGCAAACTGTCCCAGCGGCGTGAGGGTTATGGAAATTTTCATAAAGGCACGTGCCATTCTCACCGGCTTCATAGGTCTTTCTCCGGCAAAAAAATTAATTTTAAGAGGAGCGCTGTCCCAACCCGAGATTTTTGACAAAATGGTAGAGTGGGGATCTAAATTTCAGAAATTTTTTACGCGACCGGCAAGCGATCCTATGGGCACATCCTGCGCCCGGTTTGTTTCACCATTGCTTAAAAACCGGCATTTTAAGCAACTTGCCCCGGTACCGTTTCATCGCATGATTCCATATTTAAATACGGACCCGGGCCGTTCCGGAATCAAAGTGGCCCTTTATGTGGGGTGCCTTATTGATAAAATCTTTCCCGACATTGCCCGGGATGTTATCGAGGTTTTAACTCATCACGGTGTGGGAATTTTTATGCCTGAAGGACAGGGCTGCTGCGGAATCCCGGCAATCTCTTCCGGAGACACCAAGACGTTCAACCGTCTCGTGCGTCACAACCTTGAAAAATTTGATGCCGAAAAATTTGATTTTTTGGTTACCTCCTGTGCCACCTGTACGTCGACGATTAAGGAAATATGGCCGATGATGGCAGATAAAAATTCCGGATATATTAAGAGCAGAGTGAAAAAAATTGCTCAAAAAACTATGGATATCAATCAGTTCCTGGTATCAAAGGTTGGATTGGAACATGTCAAATTTAATGATCATATGGATCCCGTTGCCATAACCTATCATGACCCGTGCCACCTTAAAAAAACCTTAGGAGTGTTCGCCGAACCCAGATCTCTCATCAAGGCCAACCCGGGATACAGGCTTAAAGAAATGCCTGAATCGGACCGGTGTTGCGGCCTTGGGGGAAGTTTTAATCTCCAATACTATGAACTTTCGACTAATATCGGAAAATTAAAACTGGACAACATCAAGGCATCCGGATGCCGAGTTGTTGCAACCGGATGTCCGGCCTGTATGCTTCAGCTCTTTGATATGCTGTCAAAATCCGGTGACAATATACTTGTTAAACATCCCGTAGAAATCTATGCGGAGTTATTAAGAAATTACCCCGAGACAATTCTCCAGTCAGAGTAACCCGACAATGGATTCAGATAACCCTTTCGATTGAATAGCCATATAAAGTTTCATACCCCATTTCAATGGTGATGAACTCGTAAAAAGTCCGATGTAGACGGTTTCGTAAAAAGTTCAAATTCAAGGCGTGCAAATTTTGTAATCATGAGGCGTACTTTTCGTACGTTGAATGATTGCGAAATGCAGCACAACGCAGAAGTTGGACTTTTTACGAAACCTTCAATGGTAGTGGAATAATAAACTGAAATGGATCGGTTCAATTTTATTGACATTAAGGCAATTGCCTGATAATGCTACAATTACCAAGGGAGGTCTTCAATGAAATTGGATTGCGAGTGAGGGCTGACATCGGCACCAAAACAAGCGGTAACGACCCAATAAGCTGATTTCAATATACAGCATTCAGAGCATATGCCCCCATGAAAAGCGCCTTGAAAATCAGTATCATAGACAATTTAGAAGGAAAGATAGAACCTCTGAGCTATTCAGAAGCGGAGAAAGTCACCGCGTTGATCAGACAAAATACTCAGGAGGTTAATCAAGGAGAATATACTCCGGCTCAGATAGAAAGATTAAATGCTTTTGCAACGCCGGAGAAAATCCAGGAAGAAGTTAAGAAAGGCTACCTGGTCACGCTTTCGAACGATGAGGGAGATCTGATCGGGTGTGGGATCATCATAAGAAAGGGAATGAAGCTTATCATAAAAACAGTGCAGATCAAAACAGATTACTGCAGGAATGGCTACGGCTCGATCTTATATAAGCGTTGCGAAAATCGATTCAAACAATCAGGTTTACATGAAATAGAAGTCGAAGTTCCCAAATTTCCGCGCTCGGAAGCTTTCTACAAAAAACACGGATTCATCAAAACCTGGAATCCCACTCCCATGGATTTGTACCTCGCTATGTTCAAATATCTTTGAACTGAAGCGTCCGTTTGTCGAACTCCTCGCCCCGTATCCCAGGGAAAACTCATTTGAATCTCAATACAGGTAGAACGCTCCACGACGGCGTGTATCTCTTTCCAACCGACTGAAACTTGTTCTTAAGCACCCGTAAGCCCGAGCCGCGCCAGAGGTGTTAAGAACAATTCGTCACTAAATTATCTCATTGAATTTTTAAGTCATAATTTCATTCAGCTCGGGCTAACGCGCGCTAAAGCCCTTCAAACAGTCAGTCGGTTTCCAAGAGAAACACGCCGTCGCTACGCTACACCGAAATCAAATGTACCCTGCCCCGCATCCCAGTGGAAACGTCAAAAACAACTCTAACTGATTCAGAGAGGAGCTATTTGCTTTCCCGGATACGGCACTAAAATCCCAAATAACAATACTCAAATTACAAATTCCCATGACCAAAATATTTCAATGACTTATTGGATGTCTCGCCGTCATTCTCTGTGTTTTAAATTTTGAATTTTGGTTATTGAGATTTGTTTATGATTTGTATTTTGGTGCTTGTAATTTTCATGATTTTCATAAGCCAGTAACTTTATTTATTCCAAGCAATTCCCTGGTAAATGACTTGGCCCTGCATTATTCGCCAACATACGTCAACTGACCTGTCAAATTTATGTCACTTTAAATTTACTTACGAACGATGAGTTATTAAGCTGTAATACCTTCTTACCTTTTATCTATATGATTTATAAGGCATATTGATATATTTCCTCTTTTTCTGAAATCTTTGGAACGATTATTGCTTAATTATAGAGACAGAGAATTCTAAACAGCTATCTCAATGCAACTTTTTATCATTATATTTTATTTATAGGATGTTTCTTTAATGACGAGATTTTTATGGCTGTAGTTGATGCAGAGAATACTGAGACCTTTAAAATTGAGGTAAAGGAGATCCAATATGATACCGATTAAGATTGAGGACGCCAATATAGAGATCTTGGCAAGAATAGCCAAAGCAGCGTCTCACAAATTCAACTGTTCCATGGAAATCGACTTTAATAATGGAAACCGAAAAGTAGAATTTGTTGGTGATGAATTTTACAAGCCTTTGATTGCGGATGAAGTTTTAGATATTTTCACAATCAATGAAAAATGATTAAGATAACGCGCTACCCATTTAAAACCTTACGAACAACTGGCATGGTTCATTAGAGACTCACCCAAAAAACCTTTCAACGAGAAACTCTGTTACCATAAGGAATTTCTTGACTTGAACATTTCCACTTGTAATATTTGAGATAAAATTTAATTTGCTTGAGCCCGCTGCTATTGCAAGTTCGCCCTCGGATCAAGCGCGGCGAGGCGACCGGGGGCATGAGGGCATAAGCGCTAAGTCATTTTCTGCGCCGGAAGGACCGTGGAAGGTTTACTGAAAAAGATGAACATCGAACATCGAACGTCCAACATCGAACGTTGAATGAGAAAAGGGAAACCAAAAGATGGTTAAAACTTATTCAGAAGGTACCATTAATTCGATGTTGGAATAATTTGAGGAGCGGAGCGACATCATTATTCGACGTTCAATGTTTGATGTTGGACGTTCATCTTTTAATATGGTTCCGGGATACGGCAAGAAATCACGGGGTTGATTTAGGAAGCAATAATAAGGATAAAACTCATCATGGAATCGCTATTGAAAGACACCATCGAGATTACACAGGCGGCAGGAGATGTGATCATGCAGTATTACAAGTCCTCTTATGACATTGAAAATAAATCACCGGACAACCCGGTCACGGATGCTGATTATGCTGCCGATACGCTCTTGCATCACCGCCTAACCGTCCGGCTGCCGGAAGCAGGTTGGTTGAGTGAAGAAACCGTTGATCAGCCTGACCGCTTGCAAAAAGAGAGAGTCTGGATCGTCGATCCTTTAGACGGCACCAAAGAATTTATTATGGGAATCCCGGAGTTTGCCGTTTCCGTTGCCTTGGTTGAGAATGGCCAACCCGTTTTAGGGGTTATCTACAACCCGGCTTCCAACGAACTTTTCTATGGCATGCTTGGTAGCGGTGTATTCATAAACGGCAGCCCGGCGCAAGTTACAAAACGCGACCAATTTGAGGGCGCCCGGGTCGATGCCAGCCGTTCCGAGTGCAAACGGGGTGAATTTGAACCGTTTGAAAATCTGTTGCAAATTCGCATAATGGGCAGCACCGCATACAAACTGGCGAGAGTGGCTGTTGGCTTGTGCGATGCATCATGGAGTCGCGGGCCTAAGAATGAATGGGATATTTGTGCCGGTGTGCTGCTCATCACGGAAGCCGGGGGTCGTTGCGTAGACCTAAATAATGCGCCTTTTATTTTTAATCGTCCCAACACACTGGTAAGCGGATTTATCGCCGATAATGGCCGGTTGCATAATAGGATCATCTCAACGATAAACCCATATGGCGCTGCAAGGACATGATATTTATAATCTATTCAACAGCCTTTCGTGGATATTATCAAATCCACCGTTGGACATGATCAGGATAAGATCACCGGGCCTGGCTTCTGATACTAGAAAATCGATGATCGAATCGGTTTCCGGAAAATAGTGCGCATCCTTGTTGCGGTGTTTGAGGTCGGCCACCAGTTTTTGGGATGAAAACCTTTCGTCAGGAGGAATCTTGTCAAGGCGCGAGGGATTACGGATACATGTGAGATCTGCATCGTCAAATGAAAGCGGATAGATGTCCTGAAACACTTTGCGCATGCTGGAATTGGTTCTGGGTTCGAATACGGCAACCACCCGTCCTTTTGGGTAAAACGGTTTGACCGCCCGGAGGGTCTCCCGAACGGCTGTGGGATGATGGGCAAAATCATCCATCACGGTAACGCCGCTTTTTTGACCGCGAATCTCCTGGCGCCGCTTGATGCCTTCAAACGTTTCAAAAGCCCTTGCTATTGACTTTGCCGGGATCATCAAATTATCCGCAATGGCAATGGCGGACAAAGAATTTAACAGATTGTGTTCTCCGACAAGTTTTGTCTTAAAATTTCCAAAAACTGCATTATGCTTTAAAACTTCAAAAAAAGTCCATGGCGGGTCAATGGAAACAGCCCCCAGACGCCACAACGCGTTTGCATTTGTGCCGTATTGTACCACCCGGCACTGACTTTTGCAGATTAAATCGGCAACGTTTTTATCATTGTCATATGCAAGCAGAGTGCTCCGGGGAGAAATGCCGGAGATAAAGGAATCAAAGGCCCGCCTTACCTGATTGATATCCTTAAATATATCAGCGTGATCAAATTCAACCCCGGTCAGTATTGCCATGAAAGGATTATAATGCAAAAACTTGGGGCCTTTATCAAAAAAAGCCGTGTCATATTCATCTCCTTCAATGACAATGTAATCCCCTTTTCCAAGCCGATAATTGCTGTTAAAATTTTTTACGATTCCTCCGATCATAAAGACAGGATCAAGGCCGGCGTGATAAAGAATCCAGGCCAGAATCGAAGATGTGGTGGTTTTGCCGTGGGTTCCGGTTATTACAAGCTGCTTTTTATCGGCAGCAACGAATCTGTTGACCGCCTGGGGCATGGAACAAAATTCAAGCCCCATTTGATCCATTTTAACAACCTCGGGATTATCTTTTGATACGGCATTTCCCACAACAACCAAATCCGGTCCGTATGAAACATTCTTTTCATTAAACCCCTCGGCAATTTGAATGCCTTTGTTTGAGAGAAACTCGCTCATGGGAGGATACACTTTGTGATCCGAGCCCGTTACGGTATAGCCTAAATCCTTTAGCATACTGCCAAGGGCGCCCATTCCGGTCCCGCAGATAGCAATCAGGTGTATGCTTTTAACATTTTCGGAAATTTTGTTTTTGTTCAGGTCCATATTTTCGCCCGGATTTTTCACAAGTTTGAGATGCTCGGAAACAGGTCATCATCAAACAACCTTTTTTTTGAGACCTTTGCAAAACGCCCCCTTTTGCCCAATTCCGGTGTCAGTCTCAAATTTTAATCCTCAAAATACTCAATGTATTCCTTTGGTTAAAATTATCGCCTTCCTTGGCCTTGAACAAAATTGAACGTTTTTCAAAGGTCTCATTTTCGGAAAGTTGTAAAATTTCCGAGACGTTTAATTATTCTCCGGTTACGGGTGGTTTAACGGGAGGCGGTCCGGGCGGTGTCGCAGGCCTTGCCTTTCCGAGCGTTTCATAGACTGACAGCAGAAAGATTGTTGCCAGAGGTTGGGTAAAAAGAGACCCTATAAATACGGAGCTTCCAATCGCAGATATTCCTATAAACAGGATAAAAACCACGATGTGGTCCACAATAGACTCTTTTGTAACCATTGAATAACTTTGCTTGACAGCATCAATTAAGCCTAGATTTCTGTCTGTCATCAGCGGCAACATGTAAATGCAGCAGAATGAGACCGCAAGCAAAAACAGTACTCCGGGCAGGAAAAGAAGCATCATTCCGATCATGGTTATAATGAAGACCACAATACCGAAGCATAAAAGAGGCAAAAAAAGTCTCATTTGTGAAAAAATATCCTGAACCTTGGGCTCGCGTCTCTCTCTTACCAACAGGAGAATGGAATGCATATAGCCGGCCATTGTTACCGGTGCCAGGATACCCAACGTAATAATACTTGTGGCAATCATGGCAAGGGTCATGAATATTAGTGGTGCAATATACTGCAGTGTCATTTTCCAGGCGTTTTCCAGATGATATTTGAAATCCATAAATGTTTCCTCCACAAGGTTGTCAATTATTATATGATTATGTTAAAAACATATAATCAACAAGACATTCCAAGTCAAGCCCTGTCAGCCTAAAAAGATTTTTCCGGCTTGTTCTTGATAGGAACGGCAACTATCCTGCCGAAAATTTTCCACGCAATATTCTATAATTTTGTTTAGGCGGCACAGCTCTTGTCAGGCCAAAGCGGCGCGTGGCTTGGGATGTGAAGAAGTATTTAATATTTTCTTGACACACTGAAACCATTTCGACATACTCTTGCATTTTAACAGCAAGTTTTTTTCAATATGTTAACTTTATACTTTCTAACATCTCAATAAGTTATGAGGTCGGGTCAATAGGATCGTTTAATAGACCGGAACTCATTGAGGAGTGACTAAACTTTTATAGTACCTGGGAGTTGTCCTGAAACATCATCTGATGTCAACAAGGTATAAAAATGATAAAAAGTTCACCATCCGGGAAATGATCACGGCTATCCTGGAGGAGAATAGGTCCTTGGTGCAAAGTCTGAGTGATGAGGCCGCACAAGAGTTTATCCGGAGAATATTGGATGCCGGATGCATTTTTTTCTCCGCTCAGGGAAGAGCCGGTTTTATCCTTCGCTGTTTTTGTATGCGCCTGATGCATTTGGGCTTTACTGTGTATTTTTGTGGTGAAACCATTACTCCGGCCATTACCCGTGATGATTTGCTCATCGTCCTGAGTGGATCAGGAGAAACGCCGTCGACGTTAGAATCGGTAAAGAGTGCTAAAAAATACCATGCCAAAACTTATGGGATTTTGGGAAATATGGAATCTAGAATTGCCTCGATTGTTGATACAAGCATCCATCTTCCCGGAACCACAAAGCTTTGCCGTAAGGGGGAGCCTCATTCATTGCAAATGGCCGGCTCCCTGTTTGAACAATCCGCCTTTCTTTTTTTAGAGGCGATCGTACTGGAAATTTACCAAAAAAGAAAAATAAATATCGGCAGCGTTTCATCACGACACGCAGTCATAGAGTAAAGGAGGAAACATGAAACCAGTTCTGCAGTTGGCGTTAGATTTTGTAGATTTGAAACGGGCCTTAAAAAACGCCCAAGCCGGCGTTGCCGGAGGGGTTGACTGGCTTGAGGCAGGCACGCCGCTCATCAAGAGTGAAGGCCTCCATGCCGTACGGGAGTTGCGAAGACTTTTTCCTGACAAAACCATTGTGGCGGATATGAAGATCATGGATGCAGGCCGGACTGAGGTTGAAACTGCAGCCAAAGCCGGTGCGAATATAGTGGATGTGCTTGGCGCATCCAGCGATGCGACCATTCGGGAGTGCATCCAGGCAGGCAAGAACTATGGCGCCAAAATAGTCGTCGATATGATAGCGGTTAAAGATGTGGTGTCAAGAGCCAAATTCGCTGAAGATTTAGGCGCGGACATTGTAACGGTCCATTGTGCCATTGACGAACAAATGGAAGGAAAAGATCCTTTCGATATTTTACGACAGGTCAGCCAGGCGTTGACAATTCCGGTGGGAGTGGCCGGGGGCATCAATTCCGAAACCGCCGCCAAAGCGGTGGAGGCCGGCGCTTCTATCGTCATTGTGGGTGGAGCCATTAGCAAGGCTATGAACCCTGAACAGGCATCCAGAGAAATCCGCAAGGGCATCGATACCGGTGAGAGCATCAGTACCACCCTTTTTAAGAGAAAGGGAGAGGAGCAAATAAAGGAAATGCTGGAACTGGTATCGTCGGCCAATCTTTCCGATGCCCTGCACCGGGGTGGGGTTTTGCAAGGAATTCGACCGCTGTTTCCCGGCATCCGGATGGTGGGCCGTGCGGTTACCGTAAGAACGTATCCGGGAGATTGGTCCAAACCGGTCCAGGCCATTGATGTGGCCGAACCCGGTGATGTTATCGTCATTGACGCCGGTGGGGCGGGGCCTGCCATCTGGGGAGAACTGGCAACCCATTCGGCAGTGCAAAAGGGTCTGGCCGGGGTGGTCATTGACGGCGCCCTCAGAGACAGTCCGGAAATCATTAAGATGCTATTTCCGGCTTTCAGCAGACTTGTCATGCCCAATGCAGGAGAGCCCAAAGGATTCGGAGAAATCGGAGTTCCGATTACGGTGGGTAATATGCACATAGAGCCCGGAGACTGGTTGTTGGGCGACTATGATGGGGTTGTGGTACTACCGCGCGCCATGGCAGTGGAATATGCCAACCGGAGTATGGATGTGCTTGAAAAGGAAAATCGCATCCGGGAAGAAATCAAAGAAGGGAGCACCCTGAGCAAGGTGACCGAACTTTTGCGCTGGGACAAAAAATAACGGATGATACAGTTAATCAGGGGATTTAAAGATATCCTTCCCGGGGAAGTAGAACTCTGGCAATATATCGAAAAAACCGCCCGGTCTCTTTTTGAAGATTTCGGTTTTAAGGAAATTCGTATTCCCATTATGGAGCGTACGGAACTGTTTGCCAGGAGCATTGGTGAAGATACCGATATTGTGGAAAAAGAAATGTACACCTTCCCGGATAGAAAAGGGAGTCTCATCACCTTGCGACCGGAGGCAACGGCATCTGTTTGTCGTTCCTATATCCAGCACAAACTGTATTCAACGGATCCGGTCCAAAGATATTTTACCATCGGTCCCATGTTTCGACGGGAAAGGCCCCAAAAGGGTAGATACCGGCAGTTTTACCAGCTCAATGCCGAAATTTTTGGGGTGGATTCTCCGTTGGTTGATGTTGAGCTGATCTTTTTGCTGGTAACCTTATTTTCAAGACTGTCTGTTTCCGATGTTGAAGTACATATCAACTCGCTGGGTTGTCCGGAATGCCGCCCAACGTTCAAAGCCGTGCTTACCGATTTTCTGACATCTTCCAGCGGAAGCCTTTGTTCAGACTGTGTCCGGCGAAAAGACCGGAATCCATTACGGGTGCTCGACTGCAAGGTACCTGCCTGTAGAGATGCCATGGCGCATGCACCGTCTATTCCGGATTATTTATGTCCGGCATGCAGCCAACACTTTGAAACCGTTAAGACAATCCTTAACGAAATGAACGTCCCGTTTACCATCGATAAAAGGCTGGTCCGGGGCCTTGACTATTATACCCGAACCACTTTCGAAATTCAGACCGGCTCATTAGGCGCCCAGAGTGCTGTGGCAGGCGGCGGCAGATACGATGGCCTGGTTAAGGCCCTTGGCGGACCCCATACCCCGGCAATTGGTTTTGCCATCGGTTTTGACCGGTTGGCGGAAATTACAGGACTGAATCGTAATGATTTTATCAAAACGCCGGATATTTATTTGGCTGCACTGGGTGAAAAAAGCCTGTCCCTTGCCTTTGAATGGAAATCTGCGTTATGCATTGAAGGGATTAAAACCGAGACGGATTTTGGCGATAAAAGTTTAAAAAGCCAAATGAAACGGGCAGACCGGCTGGGGGCAACACATGTTCTCATCGTCGGCGACAATGAAATTAAACAAGGATCGGTGATCTTGCGTAATATGACCACCAAAGAACAGGTAAGTATTCCCATCGAACATGTTGTGGAAAATATAAAAGCGAGCTTAAGGAGTTAATTCATTGTCAGACAAACTTGGAGATATGAGAAAAACCCATACCTGCTGTGAACTTGGAGCAGATGATGTTGGTACGGAAGTGGTGCTCATGGGTTGGGTCCAGCGCCGAAGGGATCACGGCGGAGTGATTTTCGTGGACCTGCGCGACAGGGAAGGAATTACACAGGTTGTTTTCAACCCCGAAGTCAGCCCCAAGGTCCATGAAAAAGCCCATGCCATTCGAGGTGAATATGTGATTGGCGTTCGGGGGAACGTCGATAAAAGACTGCAAGGCATGACCAATCCCAAATTGAAAACCGGTGAGATAGAAGTCTTTGCCACGGAACTTAAAATATTCAATACAGCCGAAACCCCACCGTTTATGATTGAAGACAATCTGGAGGTTTCGGAAAATATTCGGCTGAAATTCCGTCACATCGATTTGCGGCGACCCCTTTTGCAAAAAAACATCATCAAAAGGCACGCGGCTTCCGCTTCCATCAGACAATATTTGAACACTCTCGGGTTTATCGATATTGAAACGCCGGTGCTGACCCGCAGCACACCCGAAGGTGCAAGGGACTATCTGGTGCCCAGCCGGGTGAATCCGGGTCTGTTTTATGCCTTGCCCCAGTCCCCCCAGATCTTCAAACAACTGCTAATGATATCCGGGTTTGACCGGTACTATCAGATTGTAAAATGTTTCAGGGACGAAGACCTCAGGGCGGACCGCCAGCCCGAGTTTACCCAGATCGACATGGAAATGTCCTTCGTCAGAGAAAACGATGTGATGGACATTACAGAAAACATGATGGTCACTCTATTCAAGGATGCTCTGGACGTGGACCTTAACATCCCATTCCAGCGTCTTTCCTACGATGATGCGGTTGGCCGTTTTGGGCTGGACAAACCCGATATTCGGTTTGCACTGGAACTTGTGGAAATTTCGGACATTGTGCAGGACACGGGTTTCAAGCTCTTTTCTAATGTGGTTAAAAAGGGGGGAATCGTCAAGGCGCTGAATGCCAAAGGATGCATTAATTTTACACGCAAAGAGATAGACGATTTGACCGAATTTGTTTCCATTTACAGAGCCAAAGGCCTGGCATGGATCAAGGTGCGTGAAGATTCCTGGCAATCGCCGATCGCGAAATTCTTTACCGACGATGAAAAACAGGCGCTTGCAAAGCGTATTGATATGCAGCCCGGCGATTTGGTATTTTTTGTGGCCGATCAGCCCAAGATTACCAACGAGGCCTTAGGACACCTTCGAAACTTTTTGGGGAAGAAACTGGGCATGGTAGATGAAGACACATTCAGTTTTGTCTGGATTACCCGGTTCCCATTGCTGGAATTTGACGAAAACGAAAAACGGAACCAGGCGTTGCACCATCCTTTTACGGCGCCTCTGGACGAGGATTATGACCTGCTGGAGAAAGACCCGCTTTCCGTCAGATCCAAGGCGTATGACCTGGTGTTAAACGGTTCGGAGATCGGCGGAGGGAGCATTCGTATCCATGAAAGAAAATTGCAGGAAAGGGTGTTTACAGCACTGGGAATGGATCGGGAAACCTATGAGGAAAAATTCGGATTTCTGCTTTCGGCTTTAGACTCCGGAGCCCCGCCCCACGGCGGGATCGCCATCGGTTTTGACCGACTGGTAATGATTTTGTGCGCACAGCCTTCCATCCGGGACGTCATCGCCTTCCCAAAAACTCAGAAAGCGGCATGCCTGCTAACCAATGCCCCCGCTCAAGCAGGCAAAGTCCAGCTGGAAGAACTTAATTTAAGAACAAAAACGCTCAAATAAAAATCATAAGTAAAATGGTGTTCTGGAGGTTTTAGGGCACGCTAACATAAACAGGCCAGGTTTTATCCTGGCCTGAACCTTGCCGAATTCCTGTTATGTTTTTTCATAATTACCGTCAGGCGTAAAACCTTGCTTCAATAAATTTTTCAAAGGTAAAAATTTTGGCTCCGGCAACTCCTTCCAAAGAAACCAGTCCCATTTTTCACATTTTTCCGGCTCTTTTAACTCAAGATTTCCCTCATCATATTCTGAAATCACGAATAGGGTAACGTAATGCTTTTGATCCTTTAGGAAAATGTCATTTGTGAACGTGCCGTACCTGATATTTTTGATATGTATTCCTGTTTCTTCAAAGACTTCTCGTTTGGCGCATTCTTCAATGGACTCCTTATATTCTAAATGACCACCCGGGAATGCCCAGGTTCCTGCTCCGTGGGCGTTTTTTCTTTTACCCAGCAATACCTTATTATCTTTAATGACAATCGCTGCCACACCAATTAAGGGTCTCATGCCCATGTTAATCTCTCTCAAATACCCCTAACTCGGACAAGCCGGAACCGAATAGGATATTTTAATAATTTAACTTCCTTCGCCATTTAACGAATAGATACTGGATGCTCGATTCTGGATAAAATAAGGATAACTTTACTTTTTACAGGCCAGCATCCAGAAACCAGCATCAAGCATTTTCTCCATTACAGTACAACATGGAGTAATATAAAAGTATTGCCACAAAAAGCACAAAATTTGCAATTAAGGAACTAAAAAGAGATGATGCATCAATCTGTCTTCAACCAATCCAGACATTTACTGAATACCTGGACCTGAACATCTTTTTGAGTGCGCGGATCGGATTTAAGCAGCTTGAATGAATGATCCCCACCGTCAATGATATCCAAATCCCATTGGCATACCAACTTATCCAAAACACCATTGAGTCGGCTTAAATCACATAATGAATCTCTGGTGCCCGCAAAGAACAGTACCGGCACTTTTATATGATACAGATGTGCATCCTTTAGCGTATCCTTTTTACCCGGGGCATGCAGAGGATATCCCAGGAATATCAGCCCATCCATATCCATCAGTTCTTGTGCAACCATCTGGGAGGCCACACGACCTCCCATGGATTTACCCACGGCGATGATTTTATGGATTTTGTATGCATCACCGCTTTTAAGGAAATCATATGCACATAACCATGTTTGAATCAGCTTTCCTTGCGAATCCGGCCGTTTCATTCCCTTTTCCTTATATGGAAAATTGAATCTCAGCGTGATGAAGCCGTGTTCGGCAAGTCCTTGGGATACGGAAACCAGCAAGGGATGATTCATATCGTTGCCGGCACCGTGGGCGAATATCAACCCTGTCTTGATGTTCGCATTTAAAGAATCAGGAGCTGAAACAACCCCTGATACAACCTCATCATTAACTTTTATTTTGATTTTTTCTGATTTCATAATTCTTATGCGCCATGAAGGATGTGTTCTTTGGAAACCGATCAATCAACAATGTCTATAATCTGTGTTTTTAAGGAACTTCCCCGGATATGGAGAAAGGCCAGCGATGCCGAAGAATTTCGGCGGGGCTGTGCGGCACTGCCGGGATTCAGAAACAGCACGCCGTTGTGTTTAGCAACAGAGGGATAATGGAGATGGCCAAAAATTACGGCATCAAAATCAGCCTTTGACGGAGCAATATCCAGCTTGTTAATATCATGAATGATATACAGCAGCGCATCACCCACCTGGATGGCCTCTGTTTCGGGAAGTTCCCTTAGCTCTTCACTCATATCCATGTTTCCCCGGACAGCCACGACCGGAGCCATGGATTTCAATTCATCCATAACTCCGGTATTACCAATGTCTCCGGCATGAATAACCAGATCAACACCGTGAAGGGCTTTTATGGCTGCCGGCACAAGAATACCATGCGTGTCCGAAATGACCCCGACAACAACATGCTCCTTGTTTTGGAAATATACCGACATAAGCGCCTTTCGCGTTATTTCACTCGACGTTCTATCTTTGTGGTAATTCCAGTAGACCGCTTCCCGTTGCGGTTAAAAAAAATCAACATACTATTTTCAAATAAAAAAGGCCAGGTTTTATCCTGGCCTGAAAATTGTTGGCTCCCCAGCACGGACTCGAACCGCGGACCTAGTGGTTAACAGCCACTTGCTCTGCCAACTGAGCTACTGGGGATCGATTGGAAACTTTCTTTCTAATAAAAAAATAATTGCCAGTCAAGAAAAATTTTGATCAAAAATATTCTCCAAGCCAAAACAAATCTCAAATTTATTTTTCCCAATGATTCGCATTTTTTCCTAATGATTCCCCAACATATTGTTAAAATTGTCAAAAAATAGCGCAATTATTGTCAATTATTGTCATTACCTTGTAATCTAATTAATTGCGCAGTTAAGTTAACTATAGGATATCTGACGTTTTCTCTAATTTTTAATTTAAAATACCAAACCTTGCACATTTTTTGCAATACATCTTTTAATCAATTTGGAGTCTCAGGTACGTACGCACCTTTTCTCCATAATCTTTGGCAGGGTGATGGAGTCATAACCACCACTTTTCGAGATAAAAATATGAGTCACGATAGCAAAATTTATGTCTGGCAAAAAATCGAGGACCGTCGGGAGAAAGTTATGGATGGGATTATGATTGAGGATTATGATCGCAGGCAAAAAGATGATCCCAATTATAACGGTCTTGAAAGACGTAGCGGTGAAGACAGAAGAAGTGAAAAAGATGAGAAAATAATTTTACTGGTTACAGATAATCCCGACGATGAACGGTTGGTACTCGATGTATTCCAAAAAAATAATATTGTAACTAAGGTGGTGGTTGCAAGGGATGGGATCGAAGCGCTTGACTATTTGTTCGGAACTGGAATCTATGCGGGCCGTGAATTCATGAAAATGCCTCACATTATTCTTTTGGATTTGAATCTTCAAAAATTAGATGGCTTGGAAGTATTAAAACGTTTGCGCAATAATGAACGGACAGAGTTGCTTCCTGTAGTTGCTTTTACTTCATCCGAGGATGATCGGGATTTAAGGGATTGTTACAGCTTGGGGATCAATAGCTTTATACGAAAGCCTTCAGAATTATCCCAATTTTCTGAAATCATAGGTCACATGGGCCGATACTGGTTGGGGTTGAACGAATCTCCACCACAGGATAAAGAGTTTATGAATAAACCCATCCGCGTATTGATCGTTGAGGACTCTGAAGACGATACCCTACTGCTTGTGCGCCAATTAAAGAAAGAGGGCTATAATCCAACTTACAATCAGGTTGACACGGCTGAAGCCATGAGTAACGCCTTTGAAAAACAAACATGGGATGTTATCCTATGTGACAATTCCATGCCCGGTTTTAGTGCATTTGAGGCATTTGATCTATATAAGGAGAAGAGGCTCGATTTGCCATTCATTATTGTATCCGGTGCGATTGTATATGAAAATGCAGTTGCGATTATGAAGGCCGGCGCATATGATTACATATTGAAAAACGATCTGGAGGAACTTGCTCCTGCTATTGATCGTGCATTGCGTAAGACGAAAAATACTAAAATTGTGAAATATATTTCACAAAAATAGGTGATATTATTCATAATATGTGATAATGTTAATAGGGTTAAAAAATGTAACTATTTAAATTAATTATAATTTTATTCAATTTAATCATTTTGGCATGATTTGTGCTGTAATCATTAATAAGACGTTAAGCGATCTTTAAAATCAGTATTACCGTAAAAAAGTGCCACCCAACTTCAACACCTATAATACAAACCATAAGATGGCCAAAAACCTTCAAAGGTTATACTTAAAACGGGAGTTTGAGGTGGCACTTAATCAATCAATTTTAAAATACTGATAAAGGAATTGACGATGGCAAAAGATAAGATATCGGAAGCGGTCAACAAGGAGACTTTCAAGCAAGGAAAGATTATAACTGTCATCGGTAGCAAGGGGGCGGTTGGAACAACCACGATTGCCGTAAATTTGGCCGTCAGTCTGGCAGAAAAAAAGGATGTTCAGTCGGTTGCATTGATTGACATGAACCTGCTGTTTGGTGATTTGCCCCTTTTTTTTGAGAATAAGCCAAAATATAATTGGAGTGACCTCACCAAAAATATTTCCCGTCTGGATGACACTTTTTTAAAAAATATTCTTTCCGATGATGCTTCAGGAGTTTGCATCCTTCCATCTTCAAGTCGCTTTAGCGACCGAAAAGAGGTAACACCGAAAAATATTGCGCATTTACTAATGCTTATGCAAAAATTGTTTGATTTTGTAGTCATTGACGGCGGCCAACCCCTGGATGATATTTCTTTTAAGGCCCTGGAATTGTCAGACATTATTCTGCTTGTTTCGATTTTAAGCTATCCTTGCCTATTGATCACGAATAAGCTTTTAAGAGCAATGCGTGATTTGGGTTTTTCTCCTGATAAAAAAATCAAGATCATTATCAACCGTTATTTAAAAAAATCAAACCCTTCCATAGAAGATGCAGAAGCTTCATTTGAAAAAGAAATATTCTGGACCATACCCAATGATTACCAAACAACATCAACTGCCATAAATGAGGGAAAATCACTTGCTCAATTTGCGCCGCGAAAAGACATCACAAAAAATTTCAGCAAATTGGCCGCTAAGTTGGACTCTGAATCTCGTAAAGATGACCTGTCTGTTTTTTCATATCAACCGGCAATCATGAAAAAGGCAGATAGGCATACTTATGTATATCAGAATAAATCTCTGCTTATCAACAGGCGTCGAAGGAAAGGCGATATGGCTCAACATGGCTCCAGTTCCACAGCAAAAAGCACAGACAGGCGCAGAAAAATGAGAGACGGTATTATTATTGTAAAGTATGATCGCAGGCAGAACCATAACGCTAATTATAACGGCTCTGAGAATCGCAGTGGTATTGATAGAAGAAGCGGCAAGGATAGAAGAAAACAGGATCGTTGACGGCCCAAGATTTCCTCCTCGTTTAATAGAAAATCAAGCAAACATATCCTTGAGGAACTCGTAAAAAGTCCGATTTAGACGGTTTCGTAAAAAGTTCAAATTCAAGGCGTGCAAATTTTGTAATCATGAGGCGTACTTTTCGTACATTGAATGATTGCGAAATGCAGCACAACGCAGAAGTTGGACTTTTTACGAAACCGTCATCCTTAATGAACAATTCTTTTGAATCAAATAGATTGTCAGACGGCAGGAATGAATCAGCCTCACATGTTGTAATTGCCAAAATATTTGCAAGTTACAAACGAAATCTGTTATGGCTTTTCATAAATTAAAGGTGGAATCTAAGGTTCGCAGTGCGGAATCGGATAGCAATTTAATCAATTCGTAACTATATCCTATAGGGAGGTTCAATTTGGTGAAACAGTATTCCATAAGTCCTGATGGTGAAAAATTCCAGTTGCCTGAGCCGAATGACTATGCAAGGGAATTCGAGCGGCTGAAGAATATAGTACATGACCAGCGAGACAAGGGTCGTGAGATTGTGGTGGTTATGGGGGTAGGATTTGTTGGCGCTGTGATGGCTGCAGTGGTGGCTGATACGGAAGATGAAAATGGCAATCCTCTCAAGTTTGTTATTGGAATGCAGCGGCCCAGCACTCGCAGCTACTGGAAAATTCCCTTGCTGAATCGAGGATTGTCTCCTGTACAAGCCGAGGATCCGACGCTGCGTTAATGAGAAAGAGACGCTTACGGCCACGTTCACTTACGACGCCTTGAAGCTTGCAGATGTGGTGGTTGTAGACGTTCAGTGTGATTACCTGAAGGAGTCTTTGGGCGATGTGAAGAACGGGCAGGTGGACATGGCCGCATTGGAGATATCCCTGGAGATCATCGCCGAACATATTACTCCTGATGCCCTTGTGCTGATTGAGACAACCGTTGCTCCGGGCACCACCGAGCAGGTGGCTTATCCCATTATGAGGAAAATGTTTCGCAAACGCGGTATTGAAAGTGATCCTTTATTGGCCCATAGTTTTAAGAGTAATGCCCGGCAAGAATTATGTTGCCAGCATCCGAGATTTCTGGAGGGTTTGCAGCGGGACTACCCAAGAGGCCACCAACCGGGTGGTAAAGTTTCTCGAGGCAGTGATCAATACGGATGAATATCCTCTGACTGTATTAAGTCGGCCCATTGAGTCAGAAACGGCAAAAATCGTTGAGAATAGCTTCCGGGCAACGATTCTGGCGTTTCTCGACGAGTGGAGCCTGTTCGCCGAACGAAACGGTGTAGATCTTATCAAAGTCCTCGAAGCCATCAGGGTCCGACCCACCCACAGCAACATCATCTTTCCAGGACCCGGCATAGGCGGTTACTGCCTACCCAAAGACGGTGGGCTGGGTATGTGGGCATACCGACACATCCATGGGTTTGAGGACGACATTTTCAAGATTACCCCCCTGGCCATCAATATCAATGATACCCGGGCATTGCACGTTGCCCAGCTTACCCGTGATGCACTTCGCAATATGAGCCGTCCGCTGGCGGCCGCCGAAATCCTTCTCCTTGGAGCCTCTTATCGCGAGGATGTTGGAGACACTCGATACAGCGGATCTGAGTTGATCGTTCGCAGACTTACCGAAATGGGAGCTGAACACAGGGTGCACGACCCCTATGTACAGCATTGGTGGGAATTTGAAAAGCAAGACGAGTACCCTTCCCCGACGCATAGTCTGAAAAGGTTCTTTCGCAGCCAGGGCAAACTTACCGACCTGCACGTTGAGCAAGACTTGTCACAGGCGTTATGTGGTTCCGATGCGGTTATTTTCGCCGTCAGACACAAGCATTATTTAGATCTGGACCCCGATAAAGTAGTGAAGACCGCCGGCTCTCCGCTGGCAGTCATCGACTGCTTCGGTATATTGGATGACACTCAAATCAAGCGCTATTTCGAACTTGGCTGTGAGGTCAAGGGGTTGGGCCGAGGCCATGTCAAAGGGATTAAGGATCAGGTGCGAGCCGAGAGAGAGGAAATGCTGCTGGCATTAAGCGCCGGGCGCCAACCGGACAGCACATAGGGAGGACTCCGGAATACTCGCAACGTTCAAGGGATTGTGCGCTAAACAAATCGAAACGATCCGATACCTTTTAAAATAGGCCCACAAATGGATTAAAGCGCTTTTCACTGCCGATGCTTGTTTCCGGGCCATGTCCTGAAAGAACTCTTACATCATCGTCCATTTTGAAAAGCTTTGTACGAATGCTTGATATAAGGGTGTTAAAATCTCCGCCGGGAAAATCGGTGCGCCCGATGGAACCAGCAAAAAGCGTATCTCCCACAAAAACAATTTTATCCGTATACAGTGAAATGCCCCCCGGCGTATGCCCCGGCGTATGAGTAACCTTTAACGTAATTTTTCCAAAAGAGACGGTGTCGCCTTCTTCAATGGTTTGATCACATGGCGGCGAATTTTCTACTGAAATTCCAAAAAGAGCGGCATTGGTTGAAATCGAACCCAGCATGGAAGCATCAAGGGGATGGATCAGGATGTCTGCGCCGGTTGCATCTTTTATTTTTCCATTTGCAGCGACATGGTCAAAATGGCCATGTGTATTGATGATATATTTTACTTTTAACTTGGAATCTGCAAGCGAGAACATAATTTTGTCGGCATCCCCCCCGGGATCGATGACAACAGCTTCCTTTGTTTCTTCACATCCGAAAATAAAACAATTTGCCATAAGCGGCCCAACAACAAGTTCTTTAATAATCAACACAGCCTCCTTGGGGTTTGGTTTTATTGAATTGTATCCTTTACATGAATCTCTTTTTTTTCAATTGCAATGCGAATGCTGTCCAGAATTCCATTGATAAAGGCGCCTGATTCCTTGGTACCGAACTTCTTTCCCATGTCAATCGCCTCATTTATGGATACTTTATGTGGAATATCATGGCAGTAAAGCAGTTCATATACGGCAACTCTCATTGTGTTTCTGTCAACACAGGACATGCGGCTGAGCTTCCAGTGGTCGGAAAACCGTTTAAGAATCGAATCAATTTCACCTTTTTCCCGAATAACCCCCCTTACAAGATTAAGAAAAAAGGGGAGCATTTTTTCCGGGGGAGAAAAATTGTCACAGAACCTTTCCAGCATCTCATTTGAGTCATCCTGACTCATATCCATATAAAAGAGCGCCTGCATGGCAAGTTCTCGTGACTTGCGTCGGTTTCCCATGGTTATGCCCGGTCGACAACCTCAATCAAATTTGCCATCTCAACAGCGCTTATTGCAGCATCCCATCCTTTATTGCCGGCTTTTGTTCCGGCACGCTCGATGGCCTGCTCAATGGTGTCGGTTGTCACAATGCCAAAAATAACCGGAATTCCGGAATCCAGACTGACCATGGCGATCCCTTTGGAGACCTCGGCACTGACATAATCAAAATGTGGCGTTGCCCCCCGAATGACCGCACCCAGACAAACAACGGCATGATATCGACCCGTTTCCGCCATTTTTTTTGCCATCAACGGTATTTCAAATGCACCGGGAACCTTCACAATTTCTATGTCTTCGTCCCGGGCGCCGGAGCGTAGCAGTCCGTCAAGGGCGCCCTCTTTAAGCCTGTCGGTAATAAAATCATTAAAACGGCTTACCACAAGTGCAAATTTTTTGCCCTCTGCCAGCAGGTTGGCTTCTAAAATTTTTGGCATTTACATTCCTCCCGGTTTGTCCCGATTTATCCGGTTTAGGGTACTGTATCAATATTTAACAGATGTCCCATCTTAGCCTTCTTGCACTCCAGATAACACCGGTTATATTCATTGGGCTCTATTTCAATCTTTGTCTGCTCCATGATACTGAGTCCATATCCGTCAAGCCCGACAACTTTCTTGGGATTATTTGTAAGAAGTCTCATCTTTCTAACTCCCAAATCAACAAGAATTTGTGCACCGATGCCGTAATTTCTCAAATCAGGCTTGAATCCGAGTTCTAGGTTTGCCTCAACCGTGTCAAGGCCCTGATCCTGGAGTGCATATGCTTTTAATTTATTAACAAGGCCGATCCCTCTCCCCTCCTGGCGGATATAAAGCAATACTCCGGCACCTTCCTTGTCAATCATTTTCATGGCCTTATGCAGTTGTTCTCCACAGTCACAGCGGAGTGAACTGAAAATATCTCCTGTCAGACATTCCGAATGAACCCGAACAAGTACAGGCTTATTGGAATCGATGTCACCCTTCACCATGGCGATATGAAGTAAATCATCCACAGCATTTTCGTAAACAATGGCTTTGAATTCTCCGGCCATTGAAGTGGGGACAACCGTTTCCGCTGCTCTTTTCACAAATAATTCGGTGCGCATCCGGTATTCAATGAGATCGGCAATGGTACATATTTTTATATCATGTTCTTTGCTAAAATTTTCCAGAGCCGGCATTCTGGCCATGGTACCGTCTTCATCCATGATTTCACAAATTACGCCGGCAGGCTTTAAACCGGCAAGACGCGCCAGATCTATAGATCCCTCAGTCTGGCCGGCACGCACAATCACTCCGCCATCTTTGCCTCTCAAGGGAAATACATGTCCGGGACGCACAAGATCCGTCGGCTTGGCATTATCTGCCACAGCCGCAAGGATTGTAGTGGCACGGTCCGCGGCAGAAATACCGGTGGTTACGCCGCATCTGGCTTCGATGGATACGGTGAAACCGGTCTGAAACTGTGAGGTGTTGTTGTCAACCATCAGGGGAAGATTCAGAGCATCTATTTTCTCTGCGGCCATGGAGAGGCAGATAAGTCCTCGACCGTATTTTGCCATGAAATTAATGGCTTCAGGTGTAACCGCTTGGGCAGCCATTGTAAGGTCGCCCTCATTCTCTCGGTCTTCATCATCAACGAGAATGACCATACGTCCGTCCCTTATTTCTTTAATGGCATCTTCAATGCTTATCAGTGACATTATTAATTATTTTCTCCTTAATAAAAATTATTTCCTTAATTTTAAATTTTGTGCTTTTTGTGGCAAAACTATTTCCATTCTGCCACTAAGGCACGAAGAAAGAATTATAGATATATCCTTTGTGTCTTTGTGGCAAATATTTTTGGTTCCGGCCTTTTCGGGTTAGGCAATGGATTTAAATAAAACCGGTTTTGGCCAAAAATTGCATATCCACAGACCGCCCGGTTTGATCTTTTTTACCATGGTCTTGTATTTTTGTGACAAAGCGTTCAACATATTTTCCGATCATATCCGTTTCAATATTAACCGAATCCCCGACCCTGCTGATCGCCATCGTTGTCAATTTTGCAGTATGCGGGATTATACTGACGTCAAAACTACCGCGATCACAGTTGTTGATCGTAAGACTGATGCCGTCCACTGCGATCGAACCCTTTTTTATCATATAACGTGAAAAGGATTCGGGCACTCCGATACCAACAATGACTGCATTGCCTGTGTTTTGTTTTTGCTTTATGGTTCCCATGCCGTCGATATGTCCTGAAACAAGATGCCCGTCTATACGTCCGGAAAGTTGAAGGGCACGCTCAAGGTTCACACGATCTCCGATCTTCGCCCTGCCAAAAGTTGTCCTTGCAAGAGTTTCAGGTGACACATCAACTTGAAACCGTTTGCCATGGATCGCAACCACTGTCAAACAGACGCCGCTCACGGAAATACTGTCTCCGATCTTGGTCTTCTCGGGAACAAAATCCGCGTTAAAAGAAAATCGTTTTCCCTGGCCTTGAGACCGTATCTCAATAATGGTTCCCAGACCTTCTATGATTCCGGTAAACATAACTTGATGAACTCGTAAAAAGTCCGATTTAGACGGTTTCGTAAAAAGTTCAAATTCAAGGCGTGCAAATTTTGTAATCATGAAGCGTACTTTTCGTACGTTGAATGATTACGAAATGCAGCACAACGCAGAAGTTGGACTTTTTACGAAACCGTCATAACTTAAAAAATAGGTAATTTGGTATATAAACAGTAAATATAATGTCTCTCTACCGTGTTGTAAACATCTCGAATTATTTCTTTCAAAAAAAAGTTAATGCAGACTTCAAGTTAGATCATTGGGCGATATATCCTTGAATCATAACATCGTTGCCGAATTGTCTCACAGTAATGTCTTTTACCGGTATACAATTTTCCATCAAATCCGCTCCCTGTCCTTTACAGATCGGCACACCATCATCTCCACCAAGGATTTTGGGTGCGAAGAAAAAGAAAATTTTTTCAACAATTCCGGCTGACAGGGCTGATGCAATAACCCGACTGCCCCCTTCTATCAGAAGACTGGTTATACCCAATGCCCCTAAGCGGTCCATGAGGTTATCAAGATCGATCAGACCGTCCTTGACAGGTGACTCAATAATCTTTGCACCCAGTTGTTCAATTCTTCCTTTTTTGTCCTCTGAAACCGATTGACCGGTTATAATGATGGTATCAGAATCGGAATCGAGCCGAAACAGCTTAGCGTCTTCAATAATTTTAAGGTGGGTATCAAGAACAATCCTCACCGGATCAAGGCCCTTTAGGCCTCCTGTAAGGTTTTCCAGCCGGGTTGTTAGACTGGGGTCATCTTTTTCTACCGTATTAATGCCCACCATAATAGCGTCCACAGCATGCCTTATGCGGTGAACGAATTTTCTTGATTCTTCACCGGTAACCCAACGGGAATCCCCGGTTCTTGTTGCTATCCTTCCGTCCAACGTGGCCGCACATTTGATAATCGTAAATGGACGATTTGTCTTAACGTATTTTATAAAAATTTCATTCAGTCTTTCCGCTTGTTCCTCACAAACACCGGTTTTAACAATAATCCCCCGTCGCTTTAAATAATCTATACCCCCTCCCTTAACATCCGGATTCGGGTCATGCATCGCAACAACGACCCGTTTGATGCCGGCTGAAAGTATCTTTTCCGTACAGGGAGGCGTTCGTCCCGTATGATTGCACGGCTCAAGGGTAACATAAAGGGTTGCTCCCCGGGCCAAAGCTCCGGCATCATCTATGGCATTAACTTCGGCATGAGCTTTGCCCGCAGCATGATGGTATCCTTTCCCTACGACCTTTCCCTCTTTAACAATTATGGCACCGACCATGGGGTTGGGGGAAGTAAAGCCCTCTCCCTTTTTTGCAAGATCAAGTGCCATTTTCATGAAATACTCGTCGTGCATTATGTCCCGTCTATTCGGGTTTATGTTCGTTCAAAAGGCTTTTTAGTTCAGAAACAAAATCGTTTACATCTTTGAATTCTCTATACACGGATGCAAACCTCACGTATGCAACATCGTCTATTTCATAAAGTTTGGCCATGACTTTTTCGCCGATTTTATGGGAAGGTATCTCCTTTTCGCCGGATTCTCTGAGATCACGTTCCAGCTCATCAAGAAATTCTTCAATAATATTAACACTTATATTTCGCTTTTGACATGCTTTTTGGATGCCCGAACGTAATTTATCAATGGAAAAGACTTCTCGACGCCCATCCTTTTTGACGATCATAACAGGGATTTCCTCAATATGCTCGTAGGTTGTAAATCGCCTACTGCATACAATACATTCTCTGCGCCTGCGAATGACGTTTCCATCCTTGCTCAATCTAGAGTCGATAACTTTGTTGTTAATTTCTCCACAAAATGGACATTTCATGAATTCCTCCCCGCTAACCGGTATCAAATTGAATTAAGTCAATACCTGCTTCCGTAAGCATTTCTTCTGACATGATATCTGCATATCCGGAATGATAGTAAATCTGTTTTATTCCGGCGTTGATGATCATTTTAGCACATATGGAACACGGCATGTTCGTACAGAAAAGCGTTGCATCCTTTATGGAAACACCGTGATAGGCGGCCTGAATAATCGCATTCTGCTCAGCATGTATCCCCCGGCACAGTTCATGTCTCTCACCCGAGGGCACATTCAATTTTTCACGCAGGCATCCGATTTCAAGACAGTGTTTAAGGCCGGTCGGGGCGCCGTTATAGCCGGTAGACAGAATTCTTTTATCCTTTACAATCAAGGCACCCACAGCCCGCCGGAGACATGTAGAACGTTTGGCCACAAGAAACGTAATATCCATAAAATAGGTTGGCCACGAAGGGCGATTGCTTTCTCGAGACACTTTTTATCCTGCTGTTTTAGATCCATTGCCATAAAGAGGAAAATCTCCGCAAAGTTCACGGACTTTTGTCTTGGTATTCATGATTAAACTGTCATTCTCGTAATTTTGGAGCACATCCACAATAAGGTCTGCAATTATTTGCATCTCCGGCGTTTTCATGCCTCTTGTGGTAACTGCAGGCGTTCCGATACGAATACCGCTGGTTATCGACGGGTTGAGCGTTTCAAATGGTATGGAGTTCTTGTTGACGGTCATCCCGGCATGGCCCAGTGCATCTTCGGCGTCCTTTCCGGTGATGTTAAGATTCCTTAAATCGATAATCATCATATGGTTATCGGTGCCGCCCGAAACCAGTTTTATACCATGGTCCATCAGACGGTTTGCAAGAGCCTTTGCATTGTTAACCACATTTTTCTGATAAACCACAAAAGAATCGCTCAGCGCTTCCTTGAAAGCAACCGCTTTAGCGGCAATCACATGCATCAGCGGTCCCCCCTGAATTCCGGGGAATATTTCTCTATTCAGTTTAGCGCTATAGTCGGTTCTCGCCAGAATCAAGCCGCCGCGAGGGCCTCTTAATGTTTTGTGAGTTGTTGAAGTTGTGACATCCGCAAAAGGAATCGGGGACGGATGAAGCCCGGCCGCCACCAGTCCGGCGATGTGGGCCATATCCACCATCAAATAAGCGTTTACCGATTCGGCAATTTGGGCAAATGCTTCAAAATCTATGATACGCGGGTAGGCGCTTGCACCGGCAATAATCAGTTTTGGCCGGTGTTTTTTCGCCAGCACCGCCAATGCTTCGTAGTCAATGGTTTCGGTATCCCGGTTTACGCCGTAGTGGAAAAAATTATACAGCTTTCCTGAAAAACTCACCGGACTTCCGTGTGTAAGGTGTCCCCCATGGGACAAATTCATTCCAATAACCGTGTCTCCGGGCTCTAACAGTGCAAAATATACCGCCATATTTGCCTGTGAACCGGAGTGAGGCTGGACATTGGCATAGGGAGCATTGAATAATTTTTTGACTCGATTTACGGCCAGTTTCTCTGCAATATCAACATATTCACACCCACCATAATAACGTTTATCCGGATAACCTTCAGCATATTTATTGGTGAAAACACTCCCCTGAACAGCCATAACCGCCAGGCTGGCTATATTTTCCGATGCAATAAGCTCCAAGGTGTTTTTCTGCCTGTCAATTTCCATGGTGATTGCACCGGCAATCTCCTGATCTACATTCTCAATAACCTTTAAGTCCAAACAGTGTTCCTTTTTTAATGATTGTGCTTTCAGATTTGGTTAAACTGAAAATTCACATGTTGGTTCGGAATATGAACCGTGTCTTTTTTATACAAAAAGAGACTACAGATGTCCAATCCTTTAGCCCGAATTTCTCATGAAAAATTTATCTGGATTTTTATCTTGCAAATGAACGAGTCAGAGTCGTAAGAGATCGGGGTTAGATATCAGAATTTGAATCCGTGATTGCGGTGTCTATCCGATCAAACTTATCCAATCGACGCTGGTGCCGTCCGCCTTCAAAGGGTGTTTCAAGCCAGGCTTTCACTATCTCAATGGCAAGAATGTCTCCCACAACGCGAGCGCCTAAAACCAGTATGTTCGAATTGTTATGACGTTTGCTCATAATAGAGGAAAAAAGACCCGTACACAGAGCCGCTCTGACATGAGGAAATTTGTTGGCAACCATTGACATACCGATTCCGGTACCGCACAAGAGTATCCCTCGCTCAAACTTACCCGCTGAAACCATGGAGGCAACTTTGATTCCAAAATCCGGATAATCAACCGAGGCTTCACTATGGCAGCCCACATCTTCAACATCAATACCTCTTTCAATGAGGAATGCTTTGATTTTTTCCTTCAAATCATAAGCCGCATGGTCGCTACCGATGATAACAGGTGGTTTCTTTTCCGGCATTGTTTTATCCTGGCAATAAAATTATTCGGTTTCAATAACCGTTCGGCCTTTGTAAGTGCCGCAACCGGGACAAGCATGGTGCGGAAGCCGGGCATCCCCACACTGGGGGCAGCTCGTCAGGTTAGGGCCCGTAATTTTCTGATGCGTCCTTCTTTTATCCCGCCTTGATTTTGATTTTTTTCGTTTTGGTACCGCCATAAGTGCTCCTTTAAACAATTATTTTTTAAAAAATTATTTTCAAATCATTCTCCTATTTCAAGAATGAAGCTTAACTAAGTAAAATAATAAGTATTGTCAAGATCTTTTACATTTTATCATGTGCAGGCGCCATAAATTGCTGAAAAGTTAACCGGTTAATTATCCATCAGCCGAAAAGCAAGACCGGAACGGCGCTCTGTGGGTTTGTTGTTTTTAAGGGCAATATTCAGGGCTTTTTTTGTCCCCACAAGAATTACCAGATTTTTTCCCCTTGTCATTGCAGTGTATAACAGGTTCCGCTGCAAAAGAACATAATGCTGGGTCATTATCGGCAATATCACGGCAGGGTATTCCGATCCTTGTGACTTGTGAACCGATATGGCATATGCCAGGGATATTTCATCTGTTTCGGTAAAATCGTAAGGTACAATCCTGCCGTAGTAGTCCACCGAAAGCTGCTTTTCTTTTTTGTTAACGGAGCTTATGATTCCGATATCTCCGTTGAAAACGTCTTTTTGATAATTATTTTTCAGGTGCATAATTTTGTCGCCGATTTTGAAAGCACCGCCCATGGCTTCAATCATAGCCGGGTTTGGATTCAAGGCCTTTTGAAGCACCTGGTTGAGGTTGGTCGTACCGATCAGACCTTTGTGCATCGGGGTGAGAACCTGGACCTCATCCATGGGATCAAACTCGAAACGTTCAGGGATGGTTCGGGTGCATAATTCAACAATCGTTGACACCACCTTATTTTGATTCTGTTGTTCCATAAAATAAAACTCGGAAACACCGTCCGAATCACCTATAGATTTCAGAACCGGAGATTCCCCCCGGCGAACCCTGTGAGCATTCACGACAATAGGGCTTTCCTGGGCCTGCCTGAAAATTTTTTTCAGATAAAAAACCGGTATGAGCTTCGATGTGATCATATCGGAAAGCACGTTGCCCGGGCCAACGGACGGCAGCTGAAAAATATCCCCGACCAGTATCAATACAGAGGTCATTGGAAGCGCCTTTATCAGGTGATACATTAAAAGGGTGTCCACCATGGAAGTTTCATCAATGATCATTGCATCCGTATCAAGGGGGTTATCCGGGTTTTTTTCGAACAGATTCTCTTTGAAATTAAATCCCAGCAATTTATGAATGGTTTTCGCCTTGCTCCGGGTAACCTCGGACAGCCGCCGGGCTGCCCGTCCGGTAGGCGCCGCAAGAAGAACCCGTTTCCCGAGGGCTGAAAACACGGCATTAATCGATCGAATGAGCGTTGTCTTTCCGGTCCCCGGTCCTCCGGTTATGATAACCGCTCTGTGGATAAGTATTTTTTCAAGAGCGGCAAGCTGTTCCAAAGACAGGGTTATGGCCAGTTTTTTTTGAACTTCTTTTGCAATAAGTTCCGTGTCGATACCGGGCGGCGCCACGGAAACAGATAACAGGGCTTTCAGTCTGTCTGCAATACCGGTTTCCGCCTGATGAATTTCTTTCAGATAAACAATTTTGTTGTCCGGATCCTCCGGTGCATTTTCAACAACCAGTTCTCGGGCGTCACAGAGTCTGTCGATTTCATCCAGGGTTGCATCGGGATTGATCTGAAAAAAATTTTTACAACGATCAACCAGTTGATCTTTATATACAAAAACATCTCCTTGATTGGCAACTTGTTCCATTACATGGATAATGCATGCCCTCACTCGCCGAGGCTGGTCTTTTTCAATGCCCATCTTCTGAGCCACGGTATCGGCAAAATAGAATCCTATGCCGGGGATATCCGTTGTCAAACGAAACGGGTCATTGCGGATGATGTTGACGGAATCCGGGCCGTATGCTTTGAGTATTTTTGCACAATAACCGGTTTGGACACCCATGTGCTGGAGAAACTGCATTAAACGTCTTGCAACATGATGGTCTTTCCAGGCATTGCATATTAATGCGGCCTTTGCCTGTCCGATCGCTTTAACCTCCAGCAGTTTCTCAGGGTGTTGTTCTATTATTTTAAAAGTGTCCGCTCCGAAACAGCTAACGATCCGCTTGGCCATGGAAGGCCCGATTCCCTTGATAATGCCGGATTCCAGATATTTTTTGATCCCATCGATGGTTGCCGGCAAAACAACTTCATAGGATATAATTTTAAACTGCTGGCCATATCTGGGATGGGTTTCCCAGGTGCCTTCAATTTTAAGGGTCTGGCCCGGATTGACCGCCGCCATTGTGCCCACGATGGTGACCATATTATGGGTCTTGCTGGTCTTTAATTTTGCAATGGTATAATGGTTTTCAGCGTTGAAGAAGGTGATTCTTTCCAGACATCCTTCAAGAGTATTTATAGGAAGGGATTTATTCATAATTATTGTGGGCAAGGATCCAGCCGACAGCATCTAAAAGATCTTGGGCGATAAAATCCGGAGTGATTGATTTTTCTCTCAGAATTTTTTCAGCTTCTTCTCCGTTACCTGTTTTTACCAGAACAGCGTGACCGCACCCGGCATTCCGGGCACATTCGATATCCTTTGCACTATCGCCAACCATGACCGAAGCTGCAATATGTATCCGGTATTTCTGCTTGGCCTTAAAAATCAGTCCGGGATTTGGCTTCCGGCAACTACATCGGTCTTCCGGTACATGCGGACAATAAAATATATCTTTTATTTGACCGCCCTTGGAAGTGACGGCTTTTTTCATCAGGGTGTGCAGGTCGTCAAGCGCTTTTCCGGATACCATCTTTCGATTGATAACCGACTGGTTTGTAATAACAATAACGGCAAATTCATTTAACGTCAGCAGTCTTATCGCCTCTAAACTTCCGGGTAGAAACTCAAATTCAGACCAGCTTTTGATGTAATCCGGAGAATCCCGGTTAATAACGCCGTCCCGGTCCAGAAAAACAACTCTTCGGAGACTTTCTTTTTTAATTGTCTTCTGCAATTGCAAAAGCGCCCTTAAACCCGTTTTGAATCATGGATTCTTCATGTTTATTTGCCTGCTCCAGAGTGGAAAACCGGCCCACCCGTACCCGGTAGAATGCACCATGCCCATCGTAATATATTGTTATATATGCATCTTTATATGATCTGCCAAGTCTTTGTTTCAGTCGCTGAGCGTTTTCAACTTGGCTGAACGCACCGACCTGAACGGTGAAATTTCCCTGATAATAGTTTCCCGGAATATAGGTCCTACCGGTGCCCTCGGTTTGCTTTTGATCCGCAATGGCACCCAGAGCCACGATTTCAACGTCGGCAGTACCCGGACCGACAATTCCGAGCTTTTTTGCGGCAGTGTAAGAAAGATCAACAATCCTGCTCCGGACAAAAGGACCCCGGTCGTTGACTCTGACTTCAATCTTCCTGTTGTTTTCCATATTCAATACGCTGATATACGTTCCAAAGGGAAGGGTTTTGTGCGCGGCGGTCATGGCATACATGTCGTAAGTTTCGCCGTTGGCCGTCTTTCTACCGTGAAATTTTCCGCCGTACCAGGACGCCTTTCCGCGCTGGCTGAACCCTCGTGCGTGCGGCAGCGGCTTGTACCAGTTTTTCCCGATTTTATAAGGCTTGGGATGCCCCGGAGGTGCTGCGGGGGGCGTTACGGTTGTACACCCATAAAAAAGAAATGCCGGCACACTGCAAAAAATAAGAAATTTGCACATTACAGAAAAATGCCTTTTATGCCGTTTAAGTAATGGTATGGTCATAATTATTTTTCAAATGAAATTTTCAAAACATCCTGAATTCTTTCTGTAAATTGGAAACAGAATGGTTAATAACCGATCAACCCTTCAACAGCATCCAATACCACATCTTTTCCCAGACGTGATTTGGCTGAAAACAGGATCAGCTCATCTTTATCCACACTTAAAGCTTTGGCTATGGTGGCCTTTTGTGTCAACCGTTTTGTTTTGGAGAGCTTATCCGCTTTTGTCAGTATCAAAATACCGGGAATGTTGTAATAATACAACCATTCGATAAAATTAAGGTCCTGTATGCCGGGGATGCGCCGAACATCCATGATAAGGGCCACCCCTTTCAGCGTCTTTCGGGTTGAAAGGTATGTCTCAATCATGGGACCCCATTTTTTCCTCACGGAAGCCGGAACCTTTGCATATCCGAATCCCGGAAGGTCCACAAACGAAAACATCTTGTTTATAAGAAAAAAATTGATCAGCTGGGTGCGTCCGGGGGTGGCGCTGGTTTTTACCAGCCGTTTTCGGTTTACCAGGGTATTGATCAGAGAAGATTTGCCCACATTGGAACGTCCGGTAAAAGCGAACTCCGGCAAAACCGCATCAGGATACTGAGCCGGTTTGACAGCACTTTTAACAAATTCAGCCGATTTTATGATCATATGTAGATTTTCAAATATTAAATGTTAGTTTAAGAAGGTCTCAATGTCGGGGTCGGTCCATGATAACGATTAGATATTATAATAAGAGGCTGTGTGAATTGCAAGTATGTCCTGATTACGACTCCCTTTTATGAAAGTAATTTTCCAACCGGTCCATGCCCTGGGCGATGTTTTCCATGGAGGTTGCATATGAAAATCGAAGGTATCCTTCGCCGTTTTTTCCGAAATCGATGCCGGGCGCCACACCCACATGCGCTTTTTCAAGAATATCAAACGCCAGTTTATACGAGTCGCCGGAAATGTGTTTTGCATTGGCAAACACATAAAAAGCCCCTGTGGGCTCCACGGTAATCCCGAGACCCATATCTTTAAGGCGGCGGATCATGTATTGCCTTCGTTCATTATAAATTCGCTTCATGCGCAAAATATCTTCCCCGGCCTGTTTAAAAGCGGCGATTCCGGCGACTTGAACCATGGCATTGGCCGAAATAAAAAAGTTTTGTTGAAGCTTTTGTATGGGGCGAATGAAGTGTTTGGGTGCGATCATGTAACCGAGTCGCAACCCGGTCATTGCATAGAGTTTTGAAAACCCGTTAAAGACAAACGCCTTTTTCGTAAATTCCAGTATCGAGTGTTCTTTTCCCTCGTAAACCAGGCCATGATAGATTTCATCCGAGATAATATACGGTGAATCCGGTTTTAAAGACAGGGCGGCAATCGCCTCCATTCGCTCTTTGGAAAGCAGGTTTCCCGTTGGATTGGATGGGGAGTTGATAAATATTCCTTTTGTTTTCCGGGTGATCTTTTTTTCAATGGCTTCGGGTCGGTATTGAAAACCGTCTTCCTCGTACACGGGGATTAATACGGGCTCGCCCTGAACGAATTTTATAAAATTAGGATAGCAGGCATAATGAGGATCCGAGACAATGACCTGGTCTCCTTTTTCCAAAAGGGTGGAGAACATGACAAACATGGCCGGAGAAGTGCCTGATGATATTACGATCTGACCGGGATCCACAGACACGCCGTATGTTTTTAAATAATGTTCACTGATGGCCTCTCTGAGCTCTATCATACCCAGGCTGTGTGTATAATGGGTATGGCCGTTGTCCAGTGCCTTGCAGGCAGCATCCTTAATGCATTGGGGGGTGTCAAAATCAGGCTCGCCAACTTCCAGGTGGATCACCTGAACTCCCTGACGTTCCATTTCGTGGGCCTTCTCCAGAACGTCCATTACGATGAAAGGGGTCATTTCTTGGGTTCGATGGGATATCATTTCTGTTCCTTAAACAACCTTGTTCAGAGGGTATTCTATAATGCCCTCAGCGCCGTGTTTCAAAAGCTTTGGGATAAGGTCTCTGACAACACTGGTATCCACCACCGTTTCCACAGAAAACCAGTTCGAGTTGTAAAGCGGTGCAACCGTTGGTGCGTTGAGACTGGGGAGCAAGGATACAACCTTTTCAAGGCGAGTATCCGAAACATTCATTTTAAGGCCCACAAGCTTTTCAGCCGCGAGCGCACCTTTGAGTAACAGCGCGATTTGTTCAAGTTTTTCTTTTTTTTGGGGATCCTTCCATGAATTGTGGTTGGCGATGAGCTGAGTATAGGTCTGCATAAATTCATGAATGATTTTCAGCCCGTGGGCCTTAATGGTGCTTTCCGTCTCAGTGACTTCCACAATGGCATCGGCAAGACCGGAAATGACTTTTGCTTCCGTAGCTCCCCAGGAAAATTCAACAGTGACATTAATGTTGCGTTCAGAAAAATAGTTTTTGGTATATTCAACCAGTTCGGTAGATATTTTTTTCCCCTCAAGATCTTCTAGTTTTTTAATGGAAGAATCCGGGGCAACCGCCAATACCCATCGGGCAGGCCTGGCACTTGTTTTGGAGTAGACAAGATCGGTGATCACGTGGACATCGGATTTGTTTTCAGCGATCCAGTCCTTGCCCGTAAGTCCGGCATCCAGTGGGCCGTTTTCAACATGACGGGACATTTCCTGAGCCCTGCACAGGGTACATTCGATGGTATCATCATTTATTTCGGGGAAATAGCTTCTGCCGTTGACATTAATTTTCCACCCGGAACGCTTGAACAGGTCTATGGTTGCGTTTTGCAGGCTTCCCTTGGGAATCCCCAGTTTTAACAGGGTTGTCATTTATTATATACCTCCTCAGGATTAAATACCGGTTCACCCATAATCCGGATTGATCCATTTTCGACCTTTTTAAAAAAACAGCTTCTATACCCCAGGTGACAGGATGCGCCTCCTACCTGTTCAACTTTGAGCAATATCGTATCATCATCACAATCGATCCTGATTTCTTTTACGAGTTGCATATTTCCGGATGTTTTCCCTTTTATCCAGAGCGTTTGTCTGGTACGGCTGTAATAAGTGGCATTTCCGGTGGCAAGGGTTGCTTCCCATGCGTCTTGATTCATAAACGCCAGCATTAAAACCTCACCGGTTTCATAATCCTGAGCAATGGCCGGTACCAATCCGCCCATCTTTTTAAAATCGAGTGTGATCATTAAAATATATATCCTTTGAAAAGTTTGTTATCGAAAACCTTTTTGATAACCAGAACTTAAAATAAAGTCAAATTCTTTTTTTAAGTTAGGGCGACTGAAAATAATAAACCCTTAGAGATTACGTCGGATTTTGACGCGCCACCTTACATTGACTTTCACAGCAGTGATTGTTATGGTACCCAGCTATGGAATCAGGAAATATAGTTGAATATATCGACAGCAAAAAAATTATTTGTGCGGTCGTTCTTGAAGTCAAAAATCATAGGCTTAGACTTTTGACCGAAACAAACCGGGAAGTCAACCTTTCGGCAAGTCGTCTGTCACATATGTGCAAAACGCGTCTGGATCCTTCCATTTTAAGAAGTACCATGGTCCATACCTTAAAGGAGATAGCAAGCCGGCGTAACGAATTGATAACTCATATAAATATCAAGGAATTATGGGAAGTTGTAAACACGGAACAAGAATGGATCGATCTGGACACAATGACCAGATTATGTTTCCCGGAAAGTCCGAGTTGCGATCACGAGTCTGCGGTTGTCAGGGCATTTTTTTCAGACAAACTTTATTTTAAATTTAACCGGGATCGCTTTTTACCCAATACACAAGATCAGGTTGAACAAAAAATCGATCAGGAAAGAGAAACCGCGCGGAGAAATCGGATGATCAAAGAGGGCGGAGAATGGCTTAAAAACGTTTTGAATGATACCCCCTCTTCCCCGCCCCAAAACGAAACCCAAATTATAAACATCCTGAAATCATGTTATCTTTTCCAAAAGGAAAGCACAACCTATACCCTTGGCAAAGCAATGCTTGCAAAGGCCGGCATGGATCCTGAAGAAGAAATCTTGCAGGTTTTGGTTAAGCTGGGCGTTTTTGATAAAAACGAAAATACGGATCTTTATAAATATAATATCTCAACATCTTTCCCCGGCGATATCATGCAAAGCGCAACGGAACTGGCCGATTCACAGCAGGGGTTTTCGGATGACCGCATGCGCAAAGATTTGACCGGGCTTTCGTTGATGACCATCGACGGCCAGGCAACTTTAGATTTCGATGATGCCATCAGTATAGAAGATCATGGTGATTATTATTATCTTGGAATTCATATTATCGATGTAGGGCATTTTATTAAAAAAGGAGACCGTATCGATCAAGAGGCGTTGGTTCGTGGCAGCTCAATTTACATGCCCGATCAGAAAATACCGATGATTCCGCCCTGTCTTGCCGAAAATCTTTGCAGCCTGAAAGCCGGACAATTACGTCCGGCCATCAGCATTATGGTAAAGTTAACCAAATTCTGCGAAATCATCGACTATGAAATAATTCCGAGCCTGATCCGGGTAGAGCACCAGCTCACTTATTACGATGTTAATATGATTGCTCAAGACAGCAAGGAAATTATCATACTCCATGATATCGCAGAACAATTCCGTCAGAACCGGATGGCTGCAGGAGCCGTTCAGATCACGTTGCCGGATATTAATGTATGGATCGATGAAAATAACGAAGTTACCGTAAACAAAGTGAACAGGGAAAGTCCCGGAAGGATGCTGGTTTCGGAAATAATGATCATGGCAAACTGGCTCATGGCCAAATTCCTGGCCCAACATAACGCTCCGGCAATATACAGGTCTCAAATCGCACCCCGTGAACGACTCTACAAGGGAATTGAAGCCTCTTTATTCCAAAACTGTAAGCAGCGAAGGCTGTTAAGCCGTTTTGTGCTAAACCCGAAGCCTGAACATCATTCGGGATTGGGTCTGGATGCCTATGTTACCGCAACGTCACCCATCCGGAAATATTTTGATCTGGCCACTCAGCGGCAGATACGGGCAGTTCTCGGCCTGGAAGTGCCTTATACTGTCAAAGAAATAGATAATATCATACAGATGCTTGAAGCGCCGATGAGCTGTGTATCAAAGCTTCAATTCAACCGCCACAGGTACTGGCTCTTGAAATACCTTGAAAAAAGAATCGGGCAAAAAGAAGAGGCTATTGTGCTGTATAAAAAGAGAAACACCTACCATATCGTCATATCCGAATACATGATAGAATGCGACCTGCCCGTATCCAGCGGCATAGATTTGAAGCCCGAAGACCTGATTCAAATAACCATACAGCATGTCAATGCAAGAAAAAACGTACTGGCTGTGTTTATGGGCTGATCATAAAGGAATTATAAAGCCATGCGTGTATTACTCTGGTACTGTGACAGGTTCGATTGGGTCCCATTTTCAGGAGCAAACAACAGCACTATATAAACTGATTTGCGACTGCCTTGAGACCTTTGAAAAATGTCCAATTTTGCCCAAGGCCAAGGAAGGCGAAAATTTTAACCACAGGAATACATTTAGTATTTTGAGGATTAAAATTTGAGACTGACGCAGGAATTGGGTAAAAGGGGGCGTTTTGCAAAGGTCTCGCCTTACGTGACAGAGATGACCTTTCCCCGGGTTATTTTTTGAAGATCATCCGGCGAAAGCTTGAACATTGTATTGGAGGATCCGGCAGCCGCCCAGATCTCCGGATATTTGAGAAGATCTTCATCGATAAATGTCTCCAGAGGGCTGGAATGACCCAGAGGCGGAACACCGCCAACCACAAAACCGGTTTTCGCATGGACAAAATCGAGGGCTGCCATCGTTATGGGTTCGGAAAGGAAATTTCGGATTTTTTTCGTATTGACCCGATTTGCGCCGCTGGCAAGAACCAGAATCGGTTTCTTAGTCTTTTTCGTCATAAAAACCAAAGATTTAACAATCTGTTCCACCCGACACCCCAAAGAGTTGGCCGCGTCTTTAGCACTGCGGGTGGTTTCCTTCATAGTCAGCACCTGACATTCAAGACCGTGGGACTTGAGTGCCTTTTCTACTTTCCGGACGCTGGTATTTAAACTATCGGGCATGGTTACTCCTCCACGATTTCAAACCAATTCTTCTCCGGATTTTTCCTGACCCTGTCCGGGTCAAAGATGCGTCCGTTCATGGCAATATAAACACCGGGCGTCAATGTTTGCACAGCGGCAACCGCACAGCCGATATTAAATGATGCATCGCTGGATTTAAACCGGGCCGGTTCCATGGCGCCGGTCAGAACGATCACCTTACCGGGTATGGTTTTCAATTTTTGAGCGGTCTGGATCATGGTGTCTGTGCCATGGGTTATAACAATGTAGGAATGCTTATCGGAGGCAACTGTGTCGAAGATCATTTGACGATCTTGGTCCGTCATACTGAGACTGTCTTTATACAACACGGATGATATTTCGTACTCGAAACTCACATTCGCTTCTTGTAATATTTCTCCGATCTTGGGTTCTCCAACCTCAAATTTGCTTTTGCGGTCAAAATATACTTTGTCGATGGTCCCGCCCACCGTATAGATTTTAATTTTCATTCTTTCCAAAAATTTCTTCAGTACATGTTACCGATGTTCTCACCCCCGGTGAAAAATGGAAGTTTTGGTGCAGCCAAATCAACCATACCCCCCTTTTCCACCGGAGGTAAGAGAGAAGCAAGAGAGACGATTAACGTAAACCCAAATTGCTAAACAAAGATAATCCACATCGGGTTAATGATAATCATGTGTACCCAAAACCACCTCGATACCGGTCTTGTTCTCCAGCATTTTAGCTATTTCCTCGGGATCGTTATAAGGGCAACCAGGTTTTGCATCTGCAAAACAAGAACTTAAGTATATCTTGTCCGGTTTTATTTCCAACATTTTTATGGCCATCCCCATGTTGGGAATCAAGGATCGGCCCGGGCATTCGCATTTAACAAAGCCCACGACCTGGCAAGGCTCATCAAATTTACCTTCTCCGAACGCTGCAGCTTTAAGACAACGCCATTCTCCGGCACAACCGTAACCACTGTCCATGTAAGCGCCACATCCTACGATAGCAACTTTTTTCATTTTATCCTCCTTTCTAATTCTTTATGATCTATTCTTGCCACGGCCCATACCACCGCCGCCCATACCCATGCCGCGACCGCCGCCCATACCTCTTCCACCACGGCCCCTACCACCGCCGCCCATACCTCTTCCGCCGCCCGTTCCCATGATGCGGTTGCCGGCAGTATCGGCGGATAGCCCGTTATGATCCGTAACGTTCGCTGCTTTTGCGGGTGTCAAATTTCCGTTTTTGTAGTTTTCCAGAACTTCCTTAACGGTTCCCGCGTTTCCGAGAAACATTTGGATCCCGGCCGCATCAAGGGTACTCACGGCATTGGGCCCGCAATTACCGGTTATTACAACTTTAGCCCCTTTGGAAGCAACAAATTGAGCCGACTGAATTCCGGCCCCACTACCTAATGCACCGCTTTCATTATCAAAAATCTCAAGACTCATATCGTCTGTATCAACGATTAAAAAATAAGCACACCGGCCAAACCGTGGGTCGACCTGTGAATTAAGATCCTTGCCGGACGAACTAATGGCTATTTTCATAATTTAGTTTCCTTTCCTATATACATCCTTTAGTGAGCATTATAATGTCTCAGAAATTCTACAACATCCCGAGAATACATGATTTCTTAATACAATATGTTTGTGTCATCAGAATAGAACATTGGAATGCTGGAATATTGGGGGTAAAGGCGGAAGTAAAACATTTTAATTGTAAAAAACTCCTTTCTTTCAACTTCGTTCACCACAAGCTCACCCATTATTCCATCATTCCAATGTTCCATCATTCCAATTGTGACCCGCCCGTTTGTTCCCTTTGCCGCCTCGTCTTTCTTGACAGGCAAGGTGAAGCGAACTCAATTGAGTTATATGGGTCGTTTTCCACAGCAACTCCCCGGTCCGGCACAGTCAGCCTGGCCGGGAGACAATCCACAGCATGCGGTATCTCCGGGTCCGGGCATTCGGTTTTTATTGGGACCGGACAGGGAGGAATGAGCGGAAAGAAGTTTTTTCAGGTTATGGCCGCCGCAGGTTTTGCATCTGGGACTCTCATCCGAATCTGCAATAAGAAGTTCACTGGTTTCTCCACAGTCCATACACAAAAAATCAAAAAGGGGCATGGCTATTCTCCTTAGCTCCATTGCCGGTTAATATTTTCGTATTGCAATTGCGCAGCAAAGTGTTCTGAGTTATGACCCGCGCGGATAATTCTCGATATTTTTCGCATAACTTTCAAAGTCGTTTTCCAGAATGAAATTTGAAATCATTTCACTCACCTTGTCAGCAGTATCTATACGATAAACACCTTTTTCATTGCGGCCTTCAACCTTCTTGGCATTCTCCACAATTGCCTGAAGAGAAGCCGTGGTCATTTCCACATTGACATTAACCGTAATGGTTTCTTTTGATTCACTCATTGAGTTCAACTACTCCTTTTAACAATAAAACTTCCCGGTTCGCAACCTATATGACCGGATATCACCGAGCATTTTGCCTTTAACAGAAAAAATATATTCTTTTTAGAACCGCTCAACGTTTCGTAATTACCCTGTCCCTTGGCAATAATCAGATCAGCATTTGCAAAGCATTCCCTGAATTCTTTTGAACATTTTTCTAGAACCGTTCCGGGAACATTCGAACCATTGTCCATAACATTTACAAGTTCGGTCATACCGGTTTCCCGTGCATCTGTCATTGTCGCATCATTTATGATCGGGCCGCCCCTTACGACAAATGTTACCTTGTCCGCAGGCAATTGTTCTATGAGTAATCGATCGAAAACAATTTCTCCGCAATTGTCCCCCAAATAAAGGATATTTTCCGCCGAATCTATTGAATCGCACAAGACTTTTATATTCCCGAACACTTTGGCCGATAGTGCCTGTTCAATAGTATCAGAAATAACAGCCCGGTCTATTTTTGAGTTTACGCCGAAATCAATAATATTTCCGGCAATGGCTATTCGAACGGCGGTATCCATGGGATTGGAAGAACTTTGGATTCTTTGTTTCAGGTCCGGATAAAGTTTGAGGGAAAAATTGTTGAACTGTTTCTTTATTTTTTTATATGGATCATCGTGCCCGGAAAGTTCTCTTATTAATTCGTGGATATACTGACCCATCACCGGAGGGGACTGGTCCAGGTTCATTTTGCTTGCTGAGGCAAGAACACCGCGAAGCACCTGCTCATGAATTTTTTCATCGGAAGTCGCCAACCTTACGGCGTCAAGAGCCTGACGGATAAAACAGGGTATACAGTCATAAGTTGTTTTCATAGTATTAATAAATAGACGTTTTCTTGACTTTTTACCGAACTCTCAGTTATGAGTATAAACTCATAAAAAAACAAATTAAGTCCTATTGGCCGGATGGTCAAGCTGTTTTTTGTATTATTGGCCAACCACTCAACAATTTAACACCGTACTAACTGAGAACTCACTGAAATGAAAATTCTGATAAAATTTTATATTTTTCAGGAACATCGATTAAAAAATAATGGTCATTTGACCAAATAAATGCTTGACAGGCCACATTACACTAATTATATTTTAATCAAATGCTCATATCATAAAGATGATTTTATTATGCCAAGAATTAAAAAACCGAGATTTGTATCAAGATATCCGACGATCACCGCTTTCGTGCCCCGGGGAATGTTTCAAACCGGTGAGATTACGCTTTCACTGGAAGGACTTGAAGCAATAAGATTAAGCGATTTCGAACATCTTGACCAGGAGACCGCCGCAAAAATGATGGAGGTATCTCGCCAGACATACGGTAGAATTTTATCCGAAGCCCGTGGAATTGTTTCAGAAGCCCTGGTAACGGGAAAGGTGCTAATAATTGAGGGGGGTTCCTATGAAATGCGCGGAAGACACAGAAAACGCCGCAGAAGAGGCGGCAGGGAATTTTAAGTTTTTTTGGAATACTATTAAGGAGGTGAGTGTTATGCCAAAAAGAGATGGGACAGGTCCAACGGGTAATGGCCGAATGACCGGAAGAGGTCGAGGAGGCTGCAACCCTGACCGAGGGACTTTCCGCGATAATGAGCAGGAAGGACGGAACGCGGGCAGAGGATCGGGGCAGGACAGAGGCTCCGGCCGAAATTCAGGCCGTGGTCTCGGACAAGGTCGCGGTTCCGGAAAAGGCCGTGGTAATAGACGGTAAAATAAAAAAAACCGGGTCCAGAGGGCCCGGTTTTTCTATGACTAAATAAATATGCTAAAAGTTCAGACCCATTCCATGAAAATTGGACAGTTCTGACGCGGGCGAAATTTTTAACGAAATGTCGAGGTCTGAAGTGAAGATAACCATAATATATGACAACACGGCGTGGGATAAGAATTTAAAATCTGACTGGGGATTTTCATGTTTGGTAGAGGTTTTTGGAAAAAATATACTCTTTGATACCGGCGCGAAAGCGGATATTCTCGATTATAATATGAGACAATTGAAAATTGATCCCATGCAGATTGATGAGGTTTTTATTTCTCATTCCCACTGGGATCACACCGGCGGGCTTTCCTGGTTCCTCAATTTAAATCCGGTGAAGGTTTATCTCCCCTGTTCCCTGACATTATCTGATGATAACATAACCGCTATACCAATTGCTGGAAAACGCAAACTGCATGAGAACATATATTCCACAGGTGAATTAAAGAATATCGAGCATTCCCTGATAATAAAGGAGGAAATCGGGGTAACCGTAATTGCCGGATGTTCCCACCCGGGTGTCCGGGAAATTTTGCACGCCGCATCAGAAATCGGGAAAGTTAGAACGCTTATCGGCGGGCTTCATGGATTCAATGAGTTTCATCTGATCGATAATCTGGAAACCGTCTGCCCCACTCATTGCACCCAATTTATTCGGGAAATCAAAGATCTTTACCCCGATAAAACTCTTGAAGGTGGCGCAGGTAAAGTGATTGTAACATAATATTGTTAGGCTATTTGAGGAGTCGGAAAGTTATTTTGATAAAATAGCTCCATGAATAATCCGCAACGACACCGTACATACCGCTATTTGCTGGGCCTTATAAGAAAAACACCACGACTACTGAGTTCTTTTTAATGCGCTGTTATATTCAAAGGAGAGTTTGATTATGTTCAAGATCCATCCCATTGTTGTGGGAACCAAAATTTTTGACAAAAGCATGATGACATATCAATACGGAAACGGCCAGGAATATACCATCCCTATTTACTGCTGGTATTTAGAAGGCGGAGACCGGAAAATCCTGGTGGATACCGGTGAGATGAGTCCGATCCAATCCCCGGACAGGGAAGCGTCCATCGGTGGAAAAATTTATACGTTCGAGCAGGGGCTATCCCGATGGGATCTGTCACCGGCGGATATCGACGTGATTATTCACACTCATCTGCATAACGACCACTGTGAAAACGATTACAAATGTGAAAACGCTGAAATTTATGTCCACGAAAAAGAAATAGAAAGAATTCACAATCCTCACCCGCTGGATTATCGTTATCTTGAGGATTACATAGAGGATGTGGAGGAAAACGGGCAGATCCGAATGATTACCGGTGACAGGGAAATTTTGCCGGGAGTCCGGGTGGTTCATACACCGGTTCATACGGAAGGGGGGCTCACCGTATTCATCGATACACCTTCCGGTCAGGCCGCCATAACCGGATTTTGTGTAATTAAAGAAAATTTTTATCCGCCGATTCAAATAAAAGCCATGGAAATGGAGGTAATTCCTCCCGGAACAGTTGTAAATGCCTATGAGGCTTATGACATTATGCTGAAGGTCAAAAATATGGCGGATATACTGCTGCCGCTTCACGAACCGGAATTTGCATCTGTGGATACGATTCCTTGATGTTTAATCCCCTTTTAAAATTTGAAACGCTCATCTTAGGTTATGTTTTGAAGTGCCTTAATTATGGGGGTTATTTCAACCCGGTGTTCCGGCGGTATCATCAACACGGTAATCTTTAGATTAGGGATCAAATCGGTACCCGGATGGTCCATAGTGTTCTTTTTGTAGTTGTGGCGATTGTTTTTTGAGGCCATGAATTTTACAACATCAATCAGATTTCCCGAGAAACCCTGAAAATCCACATGCTCGATAACCTGCAAAAACAGATTGTTAACGCTTAAAACAAACGGATCAACTTCGGCATATCCTTGTTTCCGGCAATCTTTTTTTGAAACAAAACATCGGCACGCGAAGGGCCTTACCGGATAAATCGGACACAGGTTGTCTTTTAAAAGCGGGCAGCGTTCATTTGAATCATGGTGTTTTTCTTCCGGAGGATCTCCCCCTTTCATGCAAAGATCCGCAAGTCTGTTTATGGTTGTCAGGGGTTGAAAGCGTTTTTTGGGCAATGCGCTCTCAATATTTTCAAACAAACCCGATTCCCCATATGAAATCATATGGGTTGCGATAAGATATCCTTCAAGAGTCGTCAGGGTCACGTTACGGGTACAGCACTCGGCACAATATTTTTTGCAGGCGATGTGCAGCGTGTGGAGAAACTCGTCATACACGCTGTAAATCTGATTTAAAACCGCTATCTTTGAATTCAAATCCATTTATTTTTCCTTGGCAAATTCTTTTTAAGTACAAACGTATTTGAATCTCAATACAGGGAGAACGCTCCACGACGGCGTGTTTCTCTTTACAACCGACTGAAACTTGTGCTTAAGCACCCGAAGCCCGAGCCGCGCCGAAGGTGTTAAGAACAATTCGTCGCTAAATTATTCCATTGATTTTTTTAGTTATAATTTGATTCGGCTTGGGCTAACGCGTGCTAAAGCCCTTCAAATAGTCAGTCGGTTTCCAAGAGAAACACGCTGTCGCTACGCTGCACCGAAATCAAATGCGTTTACCCTGAATTCTTTTTCCAAACACCTTGACTTTGATAGAAACAAACAGTAATTTTTTTATTTAGACAATTTTAACGGGAGGATGCCATGAAAAGCAACGTCTATTTTATCGATTTAAGAGCCACAGCCAAGGAAAATCTTGTTGCAAAGCTTGCAAGGCTTTTGGATACCGCCGGCCTTTCCCAAACAATCAAACAAAGGGATCTTGTTGCGGTCAAACTCCATTTCGGAGAGCAGGGAAATACCGCGTTTATCCGCCCGGTATTTATACGCAAGATTGTGGAATCCATCAAAAATATCGGAGCAGTTCCGTTTTTGACCGATGCCAATACCCTTTATGCCGGAACACGAAGCGATTCTGTCCATCATCTGTTAACCGCGATTCAAAACGGTTTTGCCTATGCTGTTGTGGATGCCCCGATTGTCATTGCCGACGGATTAAGAGGTAAAAGCGAAACAGCGGTAACCGTTAATCAGAAGAATTTTAAAAAAGTATACATCGGGTCGGACATTATGGAGGCCGATGCGCTGATATCCGTTGCCCATTTCAAAGGACATGAACTTTCGGGTTTTGGCGGAACCATAAAAAATGTGGGAATGGGATGCGCTTCCCGCCGGGGAAAACTGGCACAGCATTCAACCGTAGCCCCCATAGTGATAAAGGAAAAATGTGTGGGATGCGGAGACTGTATGGATCACTGTTCACAAAACGCCCTGTCATTGGAAGAAGAAAAGGCGGTGCTGGACGCAAAAAAGTGCATCGGCTGCGGGGAATGTATTATTATCTGCCCCAACGATGCCATACAGATCCAGTGGGATCAAGACATACCTGTTTTTCTGGAAAATATGGTGGAATACACCATGGGTGTTTTAAAAAATAAAGCAGGCAAAACATTGTTCGTAAATTTCATTACCGATATATCCCCGGCATGCGATTGTTACGGTCATAATGATGCTCCTATCGTAAGAAACATCGGCATCGTTGCGTCCACCGACCCGGTTGCCATTGACCAGGCTTCCGTGGATCTTGTGAACCGGGAACAGGCGCTTCCGGAATCATGCCTTACAACGAACAGGGAAAAAGGTGAGGATAAATTTAAAGGGATTTATCCTAACGTGGACTGGACCATTCAGCTCGATTATGCCCAAAGCCTTGGACTTGGAAGCCGAAGTTATGAGTTAAAAAAGATATAGTAATTTTATATGTAATATTAGAGTTTTATAGTATTTTTCTGGGTCGTTTTATTTAACCAACAATATCATACCCCATGCTATACCCCACAAGTCCAATGTAAATCCGGGTAAACAAGCCCTGAAATCGTCTTGAACAACTTTTTTTGCCTTTTCGATCTTCTGTTTCCTTCAAACGGCCATTTCATCGAGGACTTTCAAAACAATCGTTGAAGTATAAGCAATGGCAGGACCTCCCGCCATCAGAATAGAGATTCCCGTTGCTTCCAGGATTTCTTTACGGGACACCCCCATTTCAACAGCCGCCTTTACATGTGTTCGGATGCAAGGTTCGCAGCGCAGCGCTACTGAAACCGCCACCAATATCAGTCGCTTCGTTCTGGCACTCAATACGCCGTCTTTGGTCGCTTCGTCACGAAGGAGTCCGAAAGCATTCGCCACATTGGGTAGTTGCTCTTTTAACAACTCCATCCCGTTTTCCAGAGTGTGTTTCTCTCCCATGAATTCTCCTTCCTTCTTTTTTTGAAGATGATTTCTGACTCAATTTTTCGCGCAAGTTTTCAGATCCTCGGCAATGACGGACCACTCGATTATAATCTCTCTAAATTTTATGAGATTATTCCTCTGATTCACAAATGGTGAAAAGCCACCATCTATCATTCTTACGTCCCCCGCGAGGCTGCCTATCGAAATAGATCTTCATCGTACTGTTGGAGGTCGTGGCGACCTCGAACCAGTGCTTGCGAACATACAGCTCGGGACTGCCATGGCGACATTTTCCGGTTTCACGCCAGGTACGCAGAACGGCCGCAATCTTAATGGTTCGACCTCGCCACACGAACTCACGCGGGAGTCCTGGCTCTCCGACGGCCATGCGCGAAGGTGTCACATGTGGCAACCACAGGCCTGATGACTTCACTGACGAATCGCTCAACCATGATCACCGCTTGGTTAGCCTAACCAACAAACCTCGCAGTTGGCGCAGTTTGTCTTTTATTATTTGGCAAATCTGGAAAAGCCCCTCAAAATATAAGTTTCCACTAATCCATCAAGGATTCTTATTATTTAAGGGGTGTCCCGGAAGTCCCCGAACCCTTGTGAAGCCGTTATGGTAAGGTCTGTCGTTTTAGACTCCTGGTAAGAAGGGCGCTGGTCATGGCCAAGGATTCAGGGTCAAGGTAATATTCTGCATGTTTCTGAAAAAGGACGGTACATTTAGCAGGAAATTCTTCGTCACCATCATTGAAAAGTAACAAAAGAGAAATACGGGGAAGCGCGTTAAACTGAATAGACAGATCGTATGATATTTCCATCGCGTGGTGAAACCCTTCTAATTCTTGGCAAGCGTTTTTAAGCTCATTAAGTTTACCTGAAAAATGTTTCTCAATGGCTCTTTCGGTATCACTGGAAAAATAGTTCACATTCGTAAAGTGTGAAACTCTTTTGAAATCCTTGAAAGAGACCCATTCTGTATCATCATGCGGTTGATCGGGACATAAGAGGATATACTTGGCAAGGATGACACAAACCATATAGTCGGGTCTATTGCCGGATGTATCCACAATTCCATTATTTGAAACCAAATAACTTTTGTTGAAAAAAGGAATAAACATCCTATCACCATCAGTTACAAGCCCAAGTCGATCCCTAATTGATCCGAAATCGATTTTTGCCAGTTGAGCACAATATTCCTGATAATTTTTATCGAAAATATCTGATGAGTCAACCATAAATTGCCTCCGGTATAAGTAAGTATCATAAGATGTCACTGGCACTGGGGGTTCACTGGGGAGCGGACCAAAAATGGCCATGTCATTGCCAAGTATTGTCACCCGACATCGCATCTATATTTTTTCATATCAAATAATTACTTGAAATGTTATCATCTTTCTCGTCTCCAGAAGAAAAAATGCCTCGCCTCGCATGATTCTTGCACTGTTTTATCCGCTTATGTTTTACAGTTTTTTGAGGAATAGGTAAAATGGAGATATATGGTTATGAAAAAGATGCACCTGAAACTCTGCATGACCATTCTTTTCTTTTTGATCAACTTTTTATCCCCTGTGGCTTTTTATGGTAACGCCACACCCTTTCCTGTTTATCCCAGCATAGAACCGAATGTAAAATTCTGGATCAAGGTTTACTCAGAATACACAACAGCCCAGGGCATTCTCCATGACAGCCAAAACTTGAATATCATCTATGAAGTGGTCGAACTTTCAGCACCCGATAGATTCGGCGCGAAAACAATCAATGAAAAGCGGACCCAAAGAGCCAAACGGAAATACAAAGATATTTTGAAGAAATTGGCTCAAAATCCTTCGGTATCCGATGGCGAATCCCAGCGGGTTGCCACCCTATTTGGCAAGAATGCGAATCGGGCCACTTTCCGAAAAGCCATGTACAAAATCCGATGCCAGATTGGCCAAAAGGATCGGTTTCGTGAAGGGATTATTCGTTCCGGCGCGTTTATTGACCAGATCAAGGCGATTTTTCATTCATACAGATTGCCGGAAACTCTCGTCTATCTGCCCCATGTGGAATCCTCATATCACCCAAAGGCTTACAGCAAAATCGGCGCTGCGGGTATCTGGCAATTTGTTCGCGGAGCCGGCAAGCATTATATGACCGTGGGCTATGCCATTGATGAAAGATGGGATCCCATTCGATCATCCGAGGCAGCGGCCCAGTTGCTCAAGCACTCCTATGAAAAATTTGGAAGCTGGCCACTGGCCATTACGGCATACAATCACGGGATTTCCGGGATGTTGACGGCAAAATGGACCAACGGCGGTTACGAAGAGATCTTTAACCATTACAAAAGCAAAAATTTTCGATTTGCTTCAAGGAATTTTTACTCGGAGTTTTTGGCCGCACGGGAGATCGCGACCTACCCTGAAAAATACTTTGGCGATATAACACCGGAAACTCCCGTTGAGAGCCGAAAAATCGTGCTGGCCGGTTATGCGTCCATTAAAGACCTGGGCCAATATTTTGGCGTGGACATGCCAACCCTTGCCAATCTCAATCCCTCTTTGCGGCCGCCGGTCTTTAGAGGACAAAAATATGTACCCAAAGGATATTCATTGCGTCTGCCGCCGGATGCAGTGCAAAATCGAATGGGTGGGTCCACGGAGTTACCTTGGGAAATATACAAGCCTCACCAGAAATCCAGTCGTATTTATCGCGTGAAAAAGGGCGACACCATCACAAAAATTGCAAAACTGCACGGAATCAAAGTATCCGACCTGATCCTGGCCAACAAGATCAACTCAAAAGGGGTCATTTATGTCAATCAACATTTGAGACTGCCCTTGCCCGGTGAAGTGGCGGAGATGTCTGAAACACCCTACCGTTCCGCCGCTGAAGTCCGTCAACACAGAACACAAGCCCCGGGTATGGCATCCTTAAGTACATCTTCCGCATACGAGGCCACAACCCCGGCGTCCGAGCTGGCAATGGATCCGGCTATCGTAAGGGGAAACCTGGAGGTTGAGCGGGTGATGATACAAAAAGGCAAACCCGTGGGAATCATTCAGGTTGAAATGGAGGAAACCCTGGGACACTTCGCGGAATGGCTTGAAATTCCCACGAAAATTATTCGAAGGCTGAATAGATTTCCCTACAGCAGAACATTGCGGTTGCACATGAAAGTGAAAATTCCACTGGATAAGATTTCCAAAGAACAATTTGAAGAAACCCGGCTTGAGTACCACAAAAAGATTCAGGAGGATTTTTTTAGCTTCTATGAAATCGAAACTGTACAATTATACCGGCTCCAAAAAGGCGACAATATCTGGACTCTTTGCAATGATAGGTTTGAAATGCCGGTTTGGCTGCTTAAAAAATATAATCCAACAGTCGACTTCAGTGATTTAAGATGGTCACAAAACCTAGTCATTCCAGTGATCAAAGAGAGGACGCCGGATGCATCAGATATTGTGAATCCGTCTCCAACAGTTCCTCTGAACAGTCTTGAAGACCATACCGATATGGGCAAATCATGGGATAATTTATATTATTCCATGCTGTTCATTGCCCTGATTATGGTTTTCATTTTGCTTATGAAACATCTGGTGATAGATCTTCGAAAGAAAATTAAAACAGGGTTCGATGTTATTCGATGTTTGTATGGTGATGGAAAAACAGATGCCAACAGAATGGCTGCTCGGTTAAAGATAATGAAGGAACGAAGCTGAATCCGACGTTAGTTGACACCATTCATTTACCAACAAACACAGATCGGTGGAGGGACAACAATTATAGGACCTGACGCCTTTGCTTTTTCTATCTCATGCTTCCTTTGGGCTGCTTCGGCCTCCTTTTGTGCTTTCAATACCTTGTCTGGCCACTCTCTGATTTCGTTGGCCCTTGTTGCTGCTTTATCTCGCACCACTGACTCTCTAAACATTTCATCCCATTCCGCTTTTTGACGAGCGCGTTCACGGGCCTCCTCTTTTGATAATTTTTCCGGTTCGAGATAAAAGTCTCCGTATCTGTCCGTGCGAATATAAGTTCCTTTATTATTTTGCTTGATAAAATATATTCCTTGGGTACCAGGTTTTACGGAAGCGGCAACCTTTTTTGAGGTGATTATAAATTTTCCATACTCATCCGTAGAGATATAAATTCTGTCCTCATCCGTATCAATAAAAAAAGTTCCTGAAGGATCTTTACAACACCCCTTTTTCTGTTCAAGTCCTAAAGAATTACATTCTCCCAAATAGCAAGCTTTCCAAAAATCAACACACGCACGATCAGACTGTCCCAACTTGTTGTAGGAAAGCCCACGATTTTTGTAAGCCCAAGCATACGTTGGATCAAGTTTAATTGCCTGGTTGTAATTCTCTATCGCTCGCTGATGCTGGCCTAAATTACCGTATGCAGCCCCTCTGCCGGTAATAAAAGCTGCAACATTATTCGATTCAAGATGAATGGCCTTATCAAAATCCTTTATAGCTCGTTGGTACTGGCCTAAATTTAAGTAGGCAATCCCTCGATTGCCCAAGGCGTTGGCATGTTTTGGATTAAATTTAATTGCTTTGTCAAAATCTTCAATCCCTCGTTGATACCGGCCTAACCCCATATAAACGCACCCTCGCTTGACGTTGTAATCCGCGGCATCCTTCGGGTTTAGGTCTATGGCTTTATCATAATCCTTTATGGCCTGATGATATTGGCCTAATAAACAATAGGTGTATCCTCGGTTGTTATAAGTTTGTGCATCGTTTGGATTAAGACTGATCGCTTTATCATAGTCCTCAATACCTTGTTGATACTGCTTTAAAAAACTGTAAGCATTCCCCCTGTTGAAATAAGCCTCGGCATTCTTTGAATCAATGTTTATTGCTCGGTCATAGTCTTTTATAGATTCTTGGTATTTACCTAAAGAAGCATATGAAATCCCCCGGCCGACATATGCGCGAACGTACTTCCGATCAAGCCGGACAGATTTGTCATAATCCTTTATGGCCTGTTGATATTTGCCGGATTTCCTATAATAAAGTCCTCGATTGTAGTAAAAATATGCAGAGGTCGGATTAAGATTTATGGCCTGATTAAAATCATCTATCGCCTGCTGTTGTTGACCTGAATCACGATATGCATTTCCCCGTTCACAGTAAAAATCAGGATCTTTAGGATCAAAACTCAAAGCATTGTTAAAATCTTCTATCGCTTTTTGATATTGGTTTAACTTATTGTAAACAATTCCGCGATGGTAATAAGCATAAGCATCATCAGGGTTCATACGGATGGTCTGGTTAAGATCTTTTAAAGCCTGTTGATATTGGCCTAAATGCTTATAAGCAATCCCGCGACTATAATAAATTTCAGTAAGATTAGAATCAAGATTTATGGCCTGGTTATAATCATCAATAGCCCGTTGATACTGACCCAATTTTCTATAGGCAATCCCTCGGAAAAAATAAGCTTTTGCATTTTTAGGATCAAGACGGATGACCTGGGTAAAATCTTTTACGGCCAGCTTAAACTTGCCTTGTTGCATGTATGCAACGCCATGATTGTAGTAAATTATTTTTGATGTTGCCACAGCTTTAGTAGTAAAACCCATAGTAAATATCAGAGCCAAAACCAGAGTGTATAAAATATATTTTCGCATAATATTTATCCTTTAAGCAAAGTCCATTTTTGAACTGGCCGGGCTTGTTATAATTCATTGGGGGACAAACCATGGTACCAACTATAATAACAGTATAAGAAGTATAACATAGCCCCCCAAATACATGTTGAAAACCATAAAACGGTCATTTTTAGAGCTCTATCTTTAATTTTTCAGATACTTAGCGTGGCCAGACCCCAAATCAATAATTTCATTCTAAGCTTGACAATATTGATAAATGTAATTACAGTGATTACAAAATTATTTTAATGAAATTTAAGGAGCAATACCCATGGAAAAACAAACACGAGCAAGGGATGTTAAACTTGTCCCTATTGGAAATTCCAAAGGAATTCGAATACCCAAAGCGCTCCTTCAAAAATATGGTCTAAAACATACCCTTTTGCTTGAAGAAACAGAACAAGGGTTGCTTCTTCGGAAAAAAGAAGAAAATAAGCTTTCTTGGGAAGATACCTATAAAGCCATGGCCAATGAAAAGGAACATTGGGACGATTTTGACACAACTCTTCTTGACGGACTGGAGGATGAGGGCTTTGAATATTAAAAGGTACGAAATATATTTTGCCGACCTCAACCCCACGATAGGAAGCAAAATAAAAAAAGTACGTCCTGTTGTCATTATTAGTCAAGATGAAATGAATCAATATTTGGAAACCGTTGTTATATGTCCTTTAACCTCAAAATTGCACCCGCAATGGAAAACCCGACTTCAGATTAGTTGCATAAATAAAAAGGCTGAAATAGCTGTTGATCAAATACGCACTATTAGCAAAAAAAGATTGAAAAAGAAAATTGATAAATTATCAAAGATCAAAGCTGCTCAATTACGCAAACTCATAACCGACATGTACGGCGAATAGCCTTTAATTTTCTCCCAAGCAACAATTTTTAGAACTCTTTTATTAAATTTTCAAACACTTGGCGTGGCCAGACCCCAAATCAAAAATTCTTTTTTATAACACCAATGCGTGAGTTATCCTGTTAAATGCGGAGCATATTTACCCGGGATGTGTTATGTCTTTGTTCTGTTTGGATCTTCTTTTTCCCTTTTTTCAAGATGCTGCATTAGAAGTACCGGCAATACAAGTAATATGCCGATATAAATAATGTTTATTTCGATATCCGACACATAATATTTATAGGCAAACAGAATTGTTAGAATAAATGCGGAGATAGTAAGTCCAATAATAAAAACTCTCTTTGGTCGGGGTAATTTGTTGTTGTTATATGCTGTAGCATTATAGCCGCAATATTGAGAACCATAATTCCTTTTCAATACCTTTTATAAAGGAGCCTATCTTTTGATAACAAAAGGCAAGGCTACCAAAACAATACCTGTAATGATAAGAATAAATACATTCGAAATGAAATATGGGAATACTATTAGCCCTATTCCGCTAAAAAACGGAATGATGGCTTTTTGCTTTTTCCCATAAACAAAGAATCCAAGTCCTATAGATCCAAATATCACTCCCCACATTAATGTTGACGTATTCATTCGTAATCTTCCTTTATCACACAACGCCCCGGTTCACCTAACGCAGGGGATTCCGGAAATCTCTAAATATCGAGGTGCTTCGTTAACCCAAAAAGTTTCAAAGCGGCACGGCCCCTGCGATCTGGTGCAACCGGTTGTTCGGAGCCGCACACCATTTACACTTGAAGTTCAAAAGGCTTGCACGTCAATTTTCTTTAACCCTTTTTTTGCAATATCGCATGTATTGCTTTCTCCAATGCGTTGTTGAATTTTTCCGTACGGTCCATCATTAAGAAGTGGTCGGCTTCCTTCAGAACAATGGCATCGAATGAAAACATATGCCTCCGGTTTGCTTCATAGTTGATGGGCCACAGATCTCCGTTCACCGCAAAGACAGGGATAAGGATTTCATCAAATATTTTAGCCGCTTCCCCTGTAATATACTGCGACATCATCTCGTTCATTGCACTCAAAGCAACAGCAGGTGGTGCTGATGAAATATCCGAGAGAATCCACTCGCGAGTAAGTGGATTAGTTTCGGATGAAATCATCTCTTTAACGAATTGCCGGCTTCCGGCTTGAAAATCGCTTTTCAATGGAGCGAGCATCTGATCAAGCTCTTCGCGAGTCAACGGATATTCAATATTGTCAAGTGTGTCCACGCCAACTATCCCTATAACGCGATTTGGCATGAGTCGGGCAGCTTCAGCAATGACCGAGCCGCCCATGGAGTGACCTATCAGAATGACACTTTGGCTGTTGGTCGCTTCTGTCACTGCCTGAACATCCTCTCCGAAAGCCTTCATGGTATATTTCGAACGTGTTGAACCTGAGTGGCCATGGCCAGCAAGGTCCAGCACGACAACGCGATGATTTTTAGAGAAATGTGACAACTGTGCACGCCAGTAGCGAGCATCGCAGCTCCAACCATGAACAAACACAAGAGACGGTTCGCCAACGCCATATATCTCATAAGAAATAGGGGTACCATCTTTGGAAGGAACAACATGAGGCCATTGCTCCTGTGCCCCTACAGATCCAAAAGCCAAAAACATAACCACCAAACAGCTGAGAAAGCTTGTCGAATATCTTGCAACCGGTTTGCGGTAATTTCTTTTCTCTAAACCAACCGTCTTTGTTGCTGCACCTTTCATAATTTGTTTTCCTTTACTCCGAACGCCCCGCCCGAGCAGCGGGCCGATATTGTATCGGATTTAAGTAGACCTTTACGAAAAACCGCGATTTTCCTGCCGTCTGTTCCAGGAGGATGTTATGTGCTCAATTTATTTAATAATTTCGTTAATTCATAGATACTATATACTTCCTTTATGGCACTCATAGGAATACGATTTAATCCATGGTTTAATTCGGCAAGATCGACATTGTCAAGTCCACCCATTGCAGCAATTTGATATTTCAATTGAAAGGCAAGATCGTTCATTGAGCCCAGCACACTCCGATTATTTGTCTTTGCGATTATAACCTCACGATGTTCATCAAGTACAATCTCGATTTGATTCTGTGGGAAGTTTTCCCAAAGAAGATTTTTAAATAGATTCTGTCCGAAAACCTCTCTGAAATTTTCAAACTGGGGTTTCTTAAGTCCAGGTATAAGAAATGAATAGAGCGTCGCATCGTTTGTAAAAAGAATGCATCTCCTTCGATCGATTCTTAAAAGATTTGCGTGCCAACTGCCAACCTCACTAGAAGAAATCGCTCCTTCTGATAATTTGGTTTTTAATTCGGTCAGCAACTTTTTTGTGCAACGGATTATTGCCATTATTTTTTTTTATGACACATAACAACAAGCTGTGCGGAGAGGAAACCGAGTCCGCCACCAGCGAATGGTTATAATCTTCATTCTTTTTCGTCATCTTTATTAAAAATACTATATAACCTGTCTATTTCATACGATATCTGCTCTACTTTCGTGTAGCCTTTTGATCTTAAACAAAACAATGAAGCAATAGCCCATGATGCATATTTGCAAACCAAGTTAAGATTTTCTGATTTAACAGTGTATCTTAACCCTACATGAATGATTTTTGATCTTATAGAGTAGAGCTTTTTTACCGCGCGATAAACTTTCTTATGATCATTGACTTCGATAAATCTATATTCACTGAACGCAATCAAGATAGAAACGCTTTTCGCTAAATTTTCTGTAATGTTTTTCGAATAACCTTTTGAGAAAATACTCTCAATAGAGGTCCAATATTTTAAAAATGCCGAATCAAAATCATACTCATTCTGTGCTTCTCCAATCCAATGTATTGCCGTTATGATAATACCATCTAAATCGCTCCTTTTTTCGGACCATATCATTTCAACAAAATCGTCGAAAAATAAATTTTCTTTTAATTCCTTCAAACGATCAATGTGTAAAACGGAAAGGAGTCAGATTTTGTAATCCAATACCCCAGCTTACTACTGGGGTATTGGATTTTGAAGGTAGTGCTAAAAACGTCTCAGAATTCGAGATATATTCCTCTTCCATCCTAAATTTAATAGGATTTTCATGTGTAGCATCATGAGCAAGAAAACAAATGAAAAACCTAAAATAATTTAATATTTCTCTTGATAATAGCCTGGATAATTTTTTAGCATTATCATAATCTCCGATAATGTTATGTTTGATGCAGACTTTTCCTAAGAAATTTTTATCTATGAAATCACCATACAATTTCGCATCTTTGGATAATAATTTATACTGCTCATCAATGATATTTCGTTTTAACTCTTCAGTAAATTCTATTATAGAAGAGCTCCCCAGCTTGATTTCTTGTATATCCTCTATTTTTAGCCCCACCAGCACACTAAAAATAATGTAAGTGTCTTGTTCTTGTGCCATCTTTTTATAAATCTCGTTGATTAGTTCCTCAAACTCTAGGGTCTTCTCCTTTCCAGCTATTCTTTGAATGTCTAATTGTAATTCATCAAGACAAACATTGTATATTGTGTTGTAAGTTAAAACATTCCTGTATTCAGGCGCCTTTGATATTAAATTGACGAATTCTCTCAAATTATTTTGTGCTTTTTCATTTAAAAATAGCTCTTTATTATTCAATTTTATTCTTGGACCCAATGCATATCTCTTAATATCTTCAATAGTGGTTAGGATAAAATAATTCACACCATTTCTAAGAATTTTCCAGTGATACTCAAGTTTTCTTTTAGTTTTATTGCTGAAAATATCTTTCATATCCTTAATGCACGAGCCATAGATAAAATTATAACGCTACAATCACTTGTTCAGAGGAAGCCGAGGGCTGTAGCTGACCAAGTGAATTGTGATGTTATATTATAACACCTTATTTTCCTGACAATTGTTTTGATTGTTCTTTAGTGGTTATAAATTCAACGAAACGAAACGTAAAATCGGTATAGGATAATGCATCATTAAAATAGGTGCCAGAAACATATTTGTCATTCGTGGCCTTACGCCACTCATGAATATTACTGAATAATCCTTGGCTTTCCATTTCATAGATAGAAGCATTTATTAGATATGGATGGTATTTATCGCTCAATTCTTGTGCAATTTTACTTGGATCTACAAGTGGACTTCCATCTATAGATGGACCTGAACGGCCTGGTCTTTTAACTTTATTTTTAAAAATAGAATGCATGTCTGCTAAAATCATTAGTGAAGCTAAAGATAAATGTCTTAATATACATGACTTTCGGCCATTTGATAACTTATTTGATTTAACTTAAGACAACTGCTTCTCGAAAGAAAACTCCATTCTTTTGCCTTGGGGTCCAATGACATGCAAGGCATTTATCTT